>Ga0334893_1000164_pt1:0-52500 | contig 110647 bp, 88 predicted proteins | sample GraSluR3_MG_5_FD_207218 | JGI IMG/M metagenome (GOLD analysis project Ga0334893, IMG submission 207218) | Sludge microbial communities from methane-producing bioreactor in Wageningen University, Netherlands - Granular Sludge_09_05-R3 | ecosystem: Engineered > Bioreactor > Anaerobic >...
CCTTCCGGTTCTTTTTGGTATCCACGGGACGGGTTGTCGAGGTGAGGATCCCCGAATAGTTCGAAAATCCACCCACGCTCAGATAATTATGGGTGTCATTCACGACGCGCTTCGAAAGATCCGCCTGAGTGCTGTAGGAAAAACGGTTGTTGAGATCGCCATGCCACTCCACATTGAGGGCCATGGCCGGAGCGGCAACGGCCACGGTGGCCAATGCGGCCAGCAAAACACGTCCTGTCTTCACGGTTGGTTCTCCTTTCGTGCATAGTAATGGGATAAAATCAAGGCAGCGCCACCTCCGGAACTGCCCGTAAAATGTGAGGGCAGTCTGGCCCGGAACTGTTAGCCTCCGGTTACCGTCCCGCTATTTTTTTGTTGCCGCGCCGCCGCCCATCATGAAAACCCTCCTCTTTCGTACGTAAAAACGGCCCGCCCCAAAAGGCCCTTGCATTTTTTTTGGGGGCGTGATAAAAAGTGCCCTCGTTGCTTGAAACCAATCAAATCGGGATGTAGCGCAGCCTGGTAGCGCACCTGCTTCGGGAGCAGGGGGCCGGAGGTTCGAATCCTCTCATCCCGACCATTCACATTCAACAGAAGCGGCTGCGGCCGCTTTTGCTGTCCTTGGAGGCATGATGCTCGCCCTGCTTCTGGCGATGATTGCCGCTTACCTGATCGGTGCCATTCCTTCCGGTGTGGTCCTGACCCGCCTGGCGGGATCCGAAGATATCCGCAAAGTCGGCAGCGGCAACATCGGTGCGACCAACGTCTATCGCGTCGCCGGCCGCAAATTGGGCCTGCTGACCCTGATCGGCGATGTCCTCAAGGGGGTGCTGCCGGTACTGGCAGCCCAGTGGTTGCATTTTTCCGAGGGCCAGGTAGGATTAATCGCGGCGGCCGCATTTACGGGCCATTGTTTTCCCGTTTACCTCGGCTTCAAGGGCGGCAAAGGCGTGGCTACCGCCCTGGGCATTTTTCTGGTCATTTCTCCCTTGGCTGCCCTTGGGGCGGCCGCCGTTTTCGGCCTGTTGGTCTGGAAATGGCGCTATATCTCCCTGGGCTCCATCTGCGCCGCCGCCGCAATGCCCGTCCTGGTTTTCTTCATCAACCGCAGCCTGCCCCTGGTGGCCGCCACGTTGTTCATCAGCGCCGTGGTGATTTTTCGCCACCAACAGAACATCAGCCGGCTGCTGGCCGGAAGCGAAAACCGCTTCAAGGCCTGACTTCCCGCGCCCGGGGCCGGCAGAGTGCTGACCGACCGCCTGTGACGTCCTCGGGAAAGCCCGGAACATCCACAATGAAAAAACATTTTTCCCCCTGGTGGAAAATTGCCCTGCCGATTCTGTCGCTGCTGGCGGTTTTCGGCCTGCCCTTCAGCCTCTTTCTCGTGCACCCCGTTCAGCCCGACGAGCCCACCATTTTTGTCGTTCCGGAAGGAGCGTCCTTTTCCACCGTTGCCCGGCAACTGGAATCACACGGTATCGTCAGCAGTTCCTTCAACATGAAATTGCTGGCACGGCTGCGCCGCGACACCCTGCGGGTGCAGGCCGGCGAATACAATTTTGCCGCGCCGTCCCGGCCCGGCCGGGTTCTGGATCGACTGGTGGCCGGCGACATGTATCGCCTGCGCCTGACCATCCCGGAGGGCATGACCCTGCAGCAGATCGGCCAACGGCTGAAACACCTCGGCTACAAGGATTATGAGGGGTTTCTCCAGGCCGCCCGGACCGAGGAGACGGTCAAGGAACTCGGCATCGAAGCCGGTAGCCTGGAAGGCTACCTGTTTCCCGAGACCTATGCCTTCGGCCCCAACCTGTCGAGCCGTCACCTGATTCGTTTCATGGTGGCCGAGCTGAATCGCCGCCTGACCCCGGAAATCGAAGCGCAGGCCGCCGAATTGGGGCTGACCCGACATGAACTCATCACCCTGGCATCCATCATCCAGAAAGAAGCCGGCAGTGAAAAGGAAATGCCCCTTATTTCGGCCGTGTTTCACAACCGGCTGCGCAAGGGCATGCGCCTGCAGGCCGATCCGACGGTCATCTACGGCCTGGAGAATTTCCGCGGCAACCTGACCCGCAGCCACCTGCGGCAACCGACTCCCTACAACACCTATACCAATTTCGGTCTGCCGCCCGGCCCCATCGCCAATCCCGGCAGCGCGGCCCTGCACGCCGCCGCCAATCCGGCGGAGGTGAATTATCTTTATTTCGTCGCCCGGGGGGACGGCCTGCACCAGTTTTCGCGCACCCTGCGTGAGCACAACCAGGCTGTGCAGCGTTATTTGCGCAATTTGCGCCAGCGCAACACCAAGCCCGCCGATCAGGCAACGGAACCGGACGAACTGGAAGCCTCCTCAACGGCCAAGCCTGCCGGGCCGGAACCTCAGGCGGTCCTGGCGGCCCACAATTCCGCGGCCATCATCTCTGACTGACCGGGCCGAGACGCCGCAAAAAGAAAAGCCGGGGGCAGCGGATTATCCGCTGCCCCCGGCTTTTTGGTTGCTCTTCCAACGCTCCTCTACTTGCCCAGCAACCCCCGCACCGCAGTCAACAGATCGGCGGGCAACAGCACGGTTTTGGCGTTGCCCGAGACGGCCATCTTGTGCAACGCCTGGACATACTGTTCACCCAGCAGATAGGTGGCCGGCAACTGGTTGCTGCCGATGGCGGCGGTGACCCGTTCAATGGCCTCGCGGGTGGCGTCGGCGAGGATCTTCTTGGCCTCGGCATCACGCTTCGACGCCTCGAGTTTGCCTTCCGCCTCGCGGATGGCCGCTTCCTTGGCGCCTTCCGCCGTCAGGATGGCGGCGGTTTTCTTGCCCTCCGCCTCGGAGATGGTGGCGCGCCGGGTGCGCTCGGCGGCGGCCTGCTGCTCCATGGCCGATTGCATGGTCATGGACGGTTTGATGTCCTGGATTTCCACCGTCTTGACGACAATGCCCCAGGCACCCACATCATCGGAAATGGATTCCTTCAACCGTGCCTTGATCAGATCCCGGGAACTGAGAGCGTCGTCCAGGTTCATTTCGCCGACGATGCTGCGCAGGGAGGTCTGCACCAGGTTGGTGATGGCGATGCGGTAGTTGTCGATGCCGTAAACGGCCTTGGGCGGATCCACGATGGTGATAAAGGCGATGGCGTTGGTCATGATCACCGCATTGTCCTTGGTGATCACCTCCTGACCGGGGATATCGAGGGAAATGTCCTTGGTCAAAACCCGGTAGGCGATGCTGTCGACATAGGGAACAATGAAATTGAGCCCCGGATTGAGCGTCGCATGGTATTTGCCCAGGCGCTGCACGACATACTTGTAGCCCTGCGGGACGATACGCACCCCCAGAAAAATGGTCAGCAACACCAGGAACATCAGAATGCCGGTAAGAACGGGAACCATATCCAATCTCCTTTTGAATAAGATATTACCAAACACACCTCACGGCCCGTTACCGCCCATGAGACTTAGAAGTCAGCAGCGCCGTCGCACCCGCAGCACGTGTCCCTCGATATCCAGCACCACCGCTTCATCGCCGACAGTCAGAGGTTCGGCAGCGATGCAGGGCCACTCCTCGGCCCCCAGCAGGGGAACCACGAAACGGATCAGGCCCTTGCCCAAGGGGGGCGCGACAGGACGCACGATGATGCCCGTTTCACCGATGATGGCGTCCTTGGCCATGCCGGCCTTGGTGCGATCCGCGCTGCGCGGCCGCCACCAGCGAAACCAGAGTACGGTCCAAAACACGGAAGTCACGGCCCACAACAGCAATTGACCCGAGACGGGCAACTCCGGCCAGGCGACCAGTGCCAGGCCGACACAGCCGGCACCGAGTCCGAACCAGAAGATGGTGAAGGACGGCAACAACAATTCCAAGGCCATCAGCAACAATCCGAAAGTCAGCCAGTGCCACCACAGCAATTCCACCCTTGCCCCCTCTCCGGCCCCCGTTCAGGCTGCCTGGCAAAGAATTACCCGCTACCCAGTTATGATTCGATGCGGTTGATGAATACCTCCCGCGGCCGGCTGGTGCCGTCCGAAGGCCCGACGATGCCCTCCTGCTCCATCTTTTCAATCATGCGGGCGGCCCGGTTGTAACCGACCCGCAACCGCCGCTGCAGCATGGAGATGGAGGCCTGGCGCGTTTCGGCGACCAAGGCCAGGGCCTCGTCCCATTTTTCATCCAACTCGTCGCCGTCGTCGCCCCCGCCCTCGGCGGCCGGCGGCGCTTCCAGAATGGAAACATCGTACTCGGGCTTTCCTTGGCGGGCGAGATAATCGACCACCCGCTTGACCTCGGTTTCCGAGACGAAGGCGCCATGCACGCGCTGCAGAGCGCCGGTGCCGGGCGGCAGGTACAGCATGTCGCCCATGCCGAGCAGGCTTTCCGCCCCCATCTGGTCGAGGATGGTGCGCGAGTCGATGCGGGAAAAGACCTTGAAGGAAACCCGGGTCGGAAAGTTGGCCTTGATCAGGCCGGTGATGACATCGACACTGGGCCGCTGGGTGGCAAGAATGAGATGGATGCCGGCGGCCCGCGCCATTTGCGCCAGCCGGGCAATGGACTCTTCGATTTCCCGCCCGGCGACCATCATCAAATCCGCCAATTCGTCGACAATGACCACGATGCGCGGCAGGTGCTCATGCTCCAGTTCTTCCTGATCCTCGACCACTTCAGCCATCGGCAGGGCGGCCTCGCCGGCATCCTCCGGCACGGCTTCCCGGCGCGACGCCGCCGCGCCCTTTTTCAGTTCCTCGGCGATGCGCTGGTTATAGCCGTCGATGTTGCGCACCTCCTTGTCGGCCATGAGCCGATAGCGGCGTTCCATTTCCCGCACGGCCCAGTTGAAGGCCAGGGCCGCCTTCTTGGGATTGGTCACCACCGGCAGCAGCAGGTGGGGCACGCCCTCGTAGATGGACAGTTCCAGCATTTTCGGGTCGATAAGGATGATGCGCACGTCCTGCGGCGCCGCGTAATAGAGCAGCGACAGGATCATGGTGTTGATGGAGACCGACTTGCCGCTGCCGGTCGCGCCGGCCACCAGCAGATGGGGCATCTTGGCCAAATCCGCCACCACCGTATGGCCGAAGATATCCTTGCCCAGGGCCATGGGCAGCCGTCCCGAGCAGCGCTGAAAGGCATCCGAAGCCATGATCTCCTTCAGATAGACCGTTTCCCGGTCGCTGTTGGGGATTTCGATACCGACCACCCCCCGGCCCGGAATCGGCGCCACGATGCGAATCGCGATGGCCGACAGGGCCATGGCCAGGTCATCGGCCAGGCCGGCGATTTTATTGACCTTGACACCGGGCGCCGGAGAAAATTCGTACATGGTCACCACCGGCCCGGGTTTGACCTCCGTCACCTCCCCCTGCACGCCGAAATCCCGCAGCTTGGTTTCCAGGATGCGGGCATTGGCGGTCAGCTTCTGCCGATCGATGGGAAGCGCCTCTTCGCCCTCGTGGTCGAGCAAGGCCAGGGGCGGTTTCTGGTATTGGCCGCCGGCCTGCAGGAACTCGAAGGCCTCCTGGATTTCGGTTTCATCCGCGCGGCGCTTTTTGCGTTCGGGCGACTGCGGAGGCTTGTTCGGCGGAGCTTGGGGCGCAATCACCGGCACCTGCCGGATGGCTTCCCGGTTCTCGACCCCGGCAGCCACTTCTTCCGGAGTGACGGCACGCTGCGCCAGGAGCTCCTGCCACCAGATGCTCAACCTCTGCCGCTGGCCGTTCAACACCTGGACCAGGGAAAGACGCAGGGCGGCCATGGCGGAGACCACCAGCAGCACCAGCAACAGGATGGCGGTGCCGACGGGATTGAAGGCTTTTACCAGCAGGTCCGTCAGCATCCGACCCGCCGCGCCGCCGGCTTCGCCGATATGCTCGCCGAACCAGGAAACATCGCCCAACACCAAGGCCAGCAATCCGTCCAGCGCCAGCAGCATGGCCAGGAAATAAGCCAGCCGGCGCGGAGCAAACCGGCCGCCGCGCTGGGTGAACCGCCGCCAGGCCAGCACGAAACAGCCGACGGGCAGCAGCAGAGCCGGCAGGCCGAACAGCTGCCAGATCAAATCGGCGGCATGGGCGCCTACCGAACCGCCGAGATTACGTACCGTAGTCGGCTGCAGGTTGTTGTTGAATGAGGGATCGGCATTGCTGTAGGAAGCCAGAGCCAGGGCCAGAAACAGGCCGCAGGCGAGCCAGAACACCCCGATGATTTCGGTTTTGAGGCGTTCTCTGAAATCGGATTTTTCTTCCTTTTTTGCTTCCTTCTTCATGGCAGTCCTTGTGCCTTCCGGACTTCGCAAGGCATCGCCCCGATGTTCCGATTACAGCGAAAGAGCGAAAAACGTACCGCCGACCAGCCAGCAGTATAGCGCAAATGCGACCAGCCGTTTGCGGCGCACCACCGCCAGCAGCATATGGATGGAGATCATGCCGACCAGAAACGCCACACCGGCGCCGGCCAGGTAGGCCGGCAGGGTGCCGGGCGGCAACCCAGACAATTCGCGCAGGGAAAGCAAGGTCGCTCCCGCCACCGCCGGCAGGGCCAGCAGGAAGGAGAAACGGGCGGCGGTTTCGCCGGCCACACCGAGCAGCAGCAGCACGGCAATTGTTGAACCGGAGCGGGAAATGCCCGGCAGCAGGGCCGCCCCCTGCACCAAGCCGACCAACAGGGCATCGCGCAGGGTCAGATCGGCCTCCCGGCGGCCGTCACCGCGAAACCGCTCCGAAATGAACAGCAGAAAACCAGTCACCAGCAGCATGAGGCTGGTGACGGTCAGATTGTCAAACAGGGCTTCGACATGGTCCTTGAACAGCAGACCGATGATGGCCGTAGGTACGCTGCCCGCGGCCAACAACAGGAGCAAGCGCCGGTCCGGACATGATTCGGCGGCGGGACGAAAGGGCGATGACGCAATCAACAGACATTCCCGGCGAAAATAAACCATGACCGCCGCCATGGTGCCGGCATGCAGCAGCACATCGAACACCACGCCCGGCTGGGCGAAGCCGGGCAGCATGGTCTGGGCGATGACCAGGTGCCCCGAGGAGGAAACCGGCAGAAATTCGGTAAGACCCTGTAGAATACCGAGCAAAATGGCGTTCAGCGTGTCCATGAAAAATGTACTCCTTGGGGATTAAAAGCAGGCTGAAGATGGAAGGCTGAAGACTGAAGGAAAATCCAAATCAGCACATCGTCAGGAGCCTTGGGCGGTCGTCAGTCGTCAGTCGTCAGCCTTCAGCCTTCAGCCTTCAGCCTTCAGCCTTCAGCCTTCAGCCTTCAGCCTTCAGTCGTCAGTCTTCAGCCTTCAGCCTTCAGCCTTCAGCCTTCAGTCTTCAGTCTATTGCTCCAACACTACGGGCAGGATGAGTGGGCGCCGCTCTACGGTGCGGTTGAAAAACCGCTTCAGACAGCGCTGCATCAGCAGCCGCAGTTCCTCGGCATCGCTGCGCTGATCGGGGCTGCAATCCTGCAACTGGTTCTGCAAAGCATTGCGTGCCGCCGCCAGCAGGCCGCCGTTTTCTCCGGGCCCGCTGACGCCGCGGGACAACAGCTCCGGACCGTAAACAATTTCGCCGGCGGCGGCATTGATGCCCAGCAGCACCACGATCAGGCCGTGGTTGGCCAGGTGCCGGCGATCCCGCAATTCCATGGGACCCACATCACCGATGCCCAGACCATCCACCAGAACACGGCCGGTCGGCACCCGTTCCTCGGTGCGCAACGCCTCCGCGGACACCACCAACGGCACCCCGTTTTCCAGAACCACCGCATCGTCCTGCGCCACGTTCACCGATCGAGCCAGTTGCGCATGCTTGACCAGGTGGCGGTATTCCCCGTGCACCGGAACGAAAAACCGCGGCCGCGTCAGGTCCAGCACCTGTTGCAACTCCTCCCGCCCGGCATGCCCGGAGACATGCACTTCGCTGGTGGTCTCATAAAAGACTTCGGTGCCGCGCCGGTACAGTTGGTTGATGAGATGATAGATGGCTTTCTCGTTGCCGGGTATGAATTTGCTCGACAGAATGACCGTATCGCCCGGCTCCAAAGGCAGAGGCTTGAAATCGGCCATGGCCATGCGCACCAGGGTGCTCAAGGGCTCCCCCTGACTGCCGGTGGTGATGACCGCCAGCCGATGGCGGGGCAGTTCCCGGGCGGTGCGTACATCCACCAGCACCTCGTCGGGAATCTGCAAATACCCCAAATCACGCGCGATGGCGGTATTGGTCTCCATGCTGCGCCCGATGATCAGGACCTTGCGGCCGCAGGCCATGGCGGCCTCAACCGCCTGCTGGATGCGATGGATATTGGAGGCAAAGGCGGCGAGGATGACCCGGCCCCGGGCCTGGGGCATCAACTGGGCGAAGGCGGTCCCCACCTCCCGTTCCGAGAGGGTGTGACCACGGTTTTCGACATTGGTGGAATCGGACAGCAACAGCAGAACGCCCTCCTCGCCATATTCGGCCAGGCGCTCCAGATCCGTTTGCCGGCCGTCGACGGGCGTCGGATCAAGTTTGAAATCGCCGGTATGCACCACCCAGCCGGCATCGGTGCGGAGGGCCACGCCGACACCGTCGACGATGGAATGGGCGACCCGAAACAACTCCACCTGAAAGGCACCCAGGTGAAAAATCCGCCGCGGTTCCACCGGGTTCAGAATCGCCTTGCCGAGGAGATCGTGTTCGGCCAGTCGGCTGCGCAACAGCCCCAAAGTCAGCGGAGTACCATAAACGGGGGGGAATCCAAGTTGTTCCAGCAGGTAGGGAACCGCACCGATATGATCCTCGTGGCCGTGGGTCAGAACCAGGCCGCGCAGGCGATGTTCCTGGCCTTGCAGGGCGGTAATGTCGGGAATGACCACATCGATGCCGGGCATATGGGCCTCGGGGAACATGAGGCCGCAGTCGATGAGCAGCAGCTCTCGCTGGTACTCGACCACCATCATGTTCAGGCCGATTTCGCCCAGTCCGCCCAACGCCAGCAGGCGCAGAGCACCCTCCTCCAGCCCGGCGCTCAGGCCCGGCCCCGTGCTGCGGTTCATGCCTCGGCCGCCCCCTCGAGGGTCGCCAGCATGTCGGCGCGCACCTGTTCCAGCAGCACCTGGCGATCCTGCGTCGGACGCCCCGCCGTCGGCACCGCCGGCAGAATTTCGATTCGGATGGCGCCGCCCCGAATCCAGCAGCTTTTTTTCGCCATGATGTCGCGGCTGCCATGAATGGCTACCGGCACGATGGGCACCTGGGCCTGCAGGGCGAGGGTGAAACTGCCGGTCTTGAAGGCGCCCAAACATCCATCGGGTGAACGGGTGCCTTCCGGGAAAATAAGCACCGAGGTGCCTTGGGAGATGCGCTCGATGGCGATCTTCATGCTCTCCACGCTTTTGCGGCGGTTCGAGCGGTCCACGGCGATATACCCGGCACGGCGCATGGCCAAACCGAACAGAGGGATGCGGAACAGTTCCTCCTTGGCCAACCAGCGGAATTGTCCGGGCAAACCGGCGAACAGGGCCAGGATATCGAAGTTGCTCTGATGATTGGGCATGTAGATCACGGCCCCCTCCCGCGGCAGGTGCTGCCGGCCCTCGATGCGCAGACTCACCCCGGCCAGGCTTAGGGAAAAGCGGGCCCAAAACCGGGCATAACTGTGCAGCCAGTCGGCGCGGAGCAGGGACAGAGGCAGGCCGGTGGCGATAACGAACAGGGTCCAGGGCACAAAGGTAATGACGAACAAGGCCGTGCGTAGCATGATTGACTCCCGGTGATTTCTTTAATCCGGCCAGTTTACGCAAGGAGCCCGAGGGGAGTCAAACCTTTTTCCAAAAGCCCTTTACAGCCCCCATCTTTTTCGCTAGACTCGCAAAAAATTTAAATTTTTCGTAACTGTTCAGCACGGGGGCTCGGGGCGCCCTCCCCGAGGGTGTCTGGCGCCCGGATGGCAACCGTCAAGCCCCAGGGATGGGTTCATGCGGCCCTCGGAGTGGGCGGCGCGAGACCCTGCTCCACGATGCTGAATAGGTACAATTTTTCAAGGGAGGATGTCCCATGTCGGTGAACAAAGTCATTCTGGTCGGCAACCTCGGCAAAGATCCGGAGTTGCGTTATACCGCCTCGGGAACCGCCGTGGCCAACTTCAGCCTTGCCACCACCGAGCGCTACAAGGATCGGGAGGGCCAGACCCAGGAAAAGACGGAATGGCACAACATCGTCGCCTGGCGGCAGCTGGCGGAAATCTGCGGCAAGTACCTGCAAAAAGGCAAGCAGGTCTACATTGAAGGCCGCATCCAGACCCGCTCCTACGATGACAAGGATGGCAACAAACGCTATATCACCGAAATCGTCGCCGATCAGATGCAGATGCTCGGCCGGGTCGGGGACGAAAACAGCGGTGGCGGCGCGCCGCGCCGCGAACCCCGGCAGGAACGCCCACAGCAAAGTCGCGTTCAGGAAACCACCTACGAAGAACCGCCGTTCAACCCCGACGACGATATTCCCTTCTGAGGATCACCTTTTTAGTTTTTGTTGAAGCAGAACCCCCAAACCTTGTATTTCCAAAGGCTTGGGGGTTTTTTTGCAGCTCGCCGACGGCGACGGACTGCGCCTACCTGCCTTCTTCGGCCTTTTCCAAACCTTCGACCACCCTTACCTCCAACCGCCCGCCCCTGAAATGCAGATCATGTTGCGAAAAGGGGATTTCGATACCGTGCTGGGCGAACTTGTCGTAAATGGCAAAATTCAGGGCACTGACCAACTGGCCCTTGCGATGCACCAGGGTGGAACTCCAGGCACGCAGCTCAAAATGCAGCCCGCTGTCGCCGAATTCCGTCAACCGCACCGCCGGAGGCGGGTCGCTGCGCACGTTCGAATTCTCCGCCGCCACCTCCAGCAACAGCTTTTGCACCAGGGGCGCGTCGCTGCCGTAGGCCACGGACACCGGGATGCGAAAGCGCACCAGGTTCTCATTGTGGCTCCAGTTGACGACGTTTTCGACGATGAACTTGGAATTCGGCACGATAATGGAGATGTTGTCGTTGGTCACCACGGTGGTGCTGCGACCGCCGATATGCACCACATCCCCTTCCACATTGCCCACCTCGACCCGATCCCCCACCTTGATGGGGCGCTCGAAAAGGATGATCAGCCCGCTGATGAAATTGCTGACAATATTCTGCAGACCGAACCCCAGGCCGATACCGACCGCGCCGGCCAGCACGTTGAGAGCGGTAAGATCGATGCCCGCAGTCTGCAGAATCACGACCAGGCCGATCACCAGCAGCAGGTAGCGCACGATGGAACCGGTTGCCTGCCTGACCCCCAGATCCATGCGCGTCTTGGCCAACGCCTCTTCAACCAGCCATTTGCGCAACTTGCCGCTGAGGAAAAAGAGCAGATAGACGAATACGAAGAGATAAATAATGGTCCAGAGGGTAACGGGGGTCGTCCCCAGGGCAAAGAGCTGGGTGTTCAGAATATCCTTGAAACCTTGGAACCACAGGTTGAGCATACGCATTTCAGCCTCCCGGCGACATACCATGAAAATGGATGGGTTGAATCGGGCGTCTTTTGAAAATATAGACGGGATGGCGTGAAAGTCATCCTTAGCCGCCTCGATATCGGGCTTACCGAATGCCGGTGGCAAGGTGGCCATCGGTCCGCCATTGACAAACAGGGCAACGATGTTAGAAGGAAAAAAGAAGGGCGGCAGGCTGCAGGCACAAAGCATCTGTCCCGGATATTCGTTCAAGCGGCTTCTGGCAACGGGGAGGACGAAAATGGGTTGGATCATCACGTTGATCATCGGTGGCATCGTCGGTTGGCTGGCGAGCATTCTTATGAAGACCAATGCCCAGATGGGCATCCTTGCCAACGTGGCTGTGGGGGTGGTGGGCTCCATGCTGGGCTTCTGGCTGGCGGGTGTGCTGGGCATCGCCGCCACGGGGGGCATCCTGCGCTTCCTCATCGCAGTGGCCGGCGCGGTGCTGTTGATCTTCATCCTGCGCAAGCTCGGCGTTTTTCAGAAACGATGAAGGCCGAGTCCGTCAGGTTCCGGGACACCGGACCGTGGCGGATTTGACTTGACAGGGATAGCTTTCCGGCTAAAATCATAACCGTTTTGGTTATACATATCCCCGACAAACAAGGAGACCGACATGGCTATCTGGAAATGTGAGAAGTGCGGACATGAAAAAGAGGGTCGCTGCAAACCCAAAAAATGCCCCGCGTGCGAAGGAGCCGGCAGCTTCGTCAAGAAGGGCTGAAACGACGGGCGCCCGCCATCCCACCCTGCGCCAGGCTCGGCAACTTGCCGTACCTGGCGTTCATTTTCAATCCTCAGAAACCGGCCCGCAGGCCGGCGTAAAACCCCCTCCCGCTGATGCGGGCGCCGCCTTCGGCGACGCTGGTTTCCATGCTGCTGTTGAACAGGTTGAAAACCTCGGCGATGAGAGTCAGGCCGTAGCGGCCGTGTCTGACCGCATCCACCTCGACGGTGATATCCGTTACCACCCCGCCGGCAATGCTGCCTTTTTTGTAGGCATCGGAATAGCCGCCGGCTGCATTGATCCATTGGCTGCTGGTGCGATCGTTGCGACCGGAGGTAGTGCCGTAGGGGGTTTCGTTGCTGATGCGGGCGTCGACCAACAGCCCTTTGGCATTATCGCGCCAACGGGTCACGGACTGCAGGCGCAAACGGTCATTGTGGAAACTGCTTCCCACAGTCAACGCCAGGACCAGGGGTGCATTGAAATCCTCGGCGGGAATGCCGGAGCGGGAGATGTAGGAGCCGTTGTAGAAAACCTTATCGTAGTTGTAAAGGAATCCGTTGGAAAGGCTGTCGACGAAAATCTGTGAGAAGTAGCTGCCGTTGAAGGTTTGGGTCCGCGACTTGGTGGCGCTCAGGGCGAAAACATGGTGCCCGAAGCCCGCGGTTCGCCACTCCCGGCCCAAGGTGAAGGTCAGCCCGTCAAAACTGCTGCGACCATTATTGGTCAGATAATAGGTGGTGTTGTCCTCGGTCTGGCTGATGATTTGATCCTGGTGCTTGCGATGGACAAATTCGAGACTGTAATCGAATCCGGCCACGGTTCCGGCAACTCCGCCCATCAGTTCATCGGAATAGGGCGTATCCAGACCGTCGCTGCGGTAGTTTTTGGCCGCCTGATTCGAAAAGGTCGTCACTTCGCTGCCGCCGAATAACACCCTGGTCTGACTTTGGGAATATGGGCGATGTCTTCTGAAGGCGTAGCCCCGCAGTTGTTGCCCATAATAGCGATTGGCGCCGCCAATTATGCGAAATTCTCCCGTGCCCAAGACGTCAACTTCCAATTTGAAGCGCGGCGCCACATCCAGGTTTTCGGAAAAACTGTCGTAATCGACACGCATGCCGGGGGTGAGCATCAGGCGCCGCCAAACCATCTCGCCCTGCAGATAAGTCCCGTAGTTGCTCATGTGTTGGGCCTGAGTGACTTCAGGGTAATTGGCAATGGTGCGGGTGCTGATCAGGGTGCTCGGCAGCGGCACCGCCACCGGACGGGCAAGAACCAGAGTATCCGAGGTTGCCGCCTCGTTCCAGGAATCGGTGTGCCGGTGAGCGAATTCCAGCCCCAAGGCATAGTGCCAACGCACATTGCCATGACGCAGGGGATTGGACTTGAAACTGGCGGCAGTCTGGATCTCCTTGGTGGTGATGTCCGCATCGCCAACGCCGCCACGCTGATCGTTCTGGCTGCTGTCTCCCAGATTCGTCAGGCTCTCGCGAAGAGTGCCGGCGCTGTCGCGGCTGAAGCCGTGTCGGGCAAAGGCGACTTTGGTATCCAGCAACCCGGGCTGCATCCGGTATTCGGCCTGACCGGCGAAACGCCAGGAACGATTTTCGATCTTCCAATCGCTGTCCGGCCAACTTCTGCGCCAGCGCAGTTCTTCGTAGGGCGCGTAGGTGGCGTCCAGCTTGATGTCCAGCGCCGCGGTGGGCGTCAGCAGCAGGCGGGCGAAATAGTTGTCATTGCCGCGCCGCTGGTCATCATCCAGAGTCAAACCGCTGCGCAACGACCGCTTCAGGGGAATGCGGGATTGCCTTCGAGACGCCGACAGCAGAATGGCGGCATTATCGGTCAGCGGGCCTTCGGCAGTGACGGCGGCCTGGTAGATGGAAAAGCGCGGCTGATTATCGGGCAGTTCCGATTCCTGGTCGACATCGCGCAGCTTGAACCAGCCATCTTCGGTATAGCGCCCAGACACCGTGAAATACCAGCGGTCGGCACGCGGATCGCGCAGTTTGGCGTCCACCGCCCCGCCCAGGAAGCCGCCGAATTCCGCCGGCACATTGCTGGAATGGACGGTGATGGACTCCACCAGGTGGGTGTCGTAAAAGATGGTCGAATCGCCGCCGCCCACCATCAGGTCGTTGGGTCCGGCGGAATCGTCGAAACCCGACGGATTGAGGGTGTTGGTGACGTTCATGCCGTCGATGAGAAAATTGTTTTCGTAGGGCTTGGCACCGAAGATGGAAATCCTGGGAGGGGCGATTTCTCCCAAAGTACGGCTGGACTGACGTTCGTTGCTGAACTGCACCTGGGACATGCCCTTGAGGGCCTCGGTGATGGAACCGGTGGCGGAGGGCATCATCTCCAGTTCCCGGCCGGCCACGGTGTTTTTGTCCGAACCGATGCGCGTCGCCTGCACCACCACCGGCTCGACCCGGTAGCCCGACCCTTCCTCTTCCTCGGCATCGCCGAAACGCGCCTCGTCCAAGGCAATAAGCGCCGGCGGCACACCGCCGTCGGACGACCAGGCCGTCCCCGTCAGGCGACCGGAAGCCAGCAGAAATACCAGAACGAGAAAACGCTTCATCCCAACCACCCCTGGAGCCGACACTCTGCTGCAAAGGCTGACAGAATACTGACTTCAGGGTCGAAACACAACCTTAAGAAGTCGCCAGGGCAGATCCGAGCCTACCACGGCATATATGCCGGTCACATCTATAATGCCGTTTTTCAAAAAATACATTTATCTGTTCCGGGTAAAATTTGTCCACACACCGCTGAAAAACGTGCCCTTTTTGTTGTAATGGGAAAGAACTGCCGACGATACCGTCTATCCTCTCAACCACCGAAAGCGAGCCTGATTCTTGACACGGGAAGCTTTTCCAGCCAAAGCACCGCCAGGGCAGGTGCCCCGAAAACTCCGACCAAGCCGCATTCCCAGTAGTGCAAAGAGGTCCTTTTCCAACGCCCGAGGGCGACCAACAACAGCAGACAAAACAGGTTGCCGCCGGCCGCCAGCCCCACAAACCGCGGAGGCTCCAGACGCAGGTGATCAAAGGTGCGGGTGCCGTCCTGCTGCGTCAAGCGCCAGGGGAGAAGCAGGGAGGCGAACTGCTCCCGACGCCGCAGCGCCCGGATATCGTCCGGCTCCAGAGGCTGCGCATATTCCCGATGGATGGCAAAGTCGGGGGTCATGGCCCGTCCCAGACTACCGCCGTAGTTATCCCTCGCATCCTGGCTGATGACGTATTTGCCGATGGCGTCGGCCCACAGAGTGAAACTGGTCACATCGGCATCGAAGCCGGCAACGGGTATGGGGTGCAAAGACAGATCCTTCTGCATGACAGCGTAAACCTTCCCCTCGGTGATGACGAAGCCGAGCATTTCCCGGCGCCGGCTTTCCGCCACCACCAGGCCCCGCACGGGTCCTGCCTCCAGAATTCCGCCCGGACGGCAGACCGGCGCCCCATGGACCATCTTGAGCTGAAACAGGCGATTGCGGGCATCGACCAACAGGTAGCCTTCGTCATAATCCTTGCGGGGATCGGGATTGCCGGCCAATGCTTGCACCGGATACTCAAAGCCGGCCTCGCGCAGGGCCGCGGTGAAACGCCGGCTCTTTTCGCGGTCGATACGGCCGGCCTGGGGAACGATAAACTCCAACTCGTGGCGGGCGGCGGTCAGGCGGAAGAAATCCGTCGGCAGCTCCAGCTTGGCCCCCTCCGGTTCGCTTTCCAGCAACAGGTGCAGGCGGGGCTCCGGCGCATTCCAGTCGCGCGGATGGAAGGTCAGGTACTGCCAACTGTTGCGGGCCTGCTCCGGAGTCAGGCGGAGGCCCTGAATGGTGTCCGGAAAGGCGTTCCACTTCAGCAGGCTGTCCGCATGCAGGGTCGGCAGGGCGAAAAACATCTGTCTGCGGCTCAGCGGCGTGCCGTCTTCCAGTTCGATGCGGCTGCGGTCCGTGCCCACCGGGCCGACAACCTTGTCGGGGAATTGTTTTGAGATGACGAATTGTTCATGGACCGGGCTGTAGAAGAGCTTGTGGCGCACCAGCTTGGGCGCCGCCATGCGCCAGTACAGATTGGGCAGTACCGCACACAGGGACAGGATGAACAGCAGCAGACTGGCGGCGCGGGCCCAGCGGTAGCCGAGCCGCTGGTCGGGTGCGCTCATGAAGCGCAGGCAGGCGAAAAAGACCAAAGCGAGGAACAGCAGTACCAGCAGGGCATGGGAACCGAGACTGGGCGCCTGCAAACCGTAGCCGGTCGGACGGCCCATGAAACCATACATGGCAAAGCAGGAGAGCAAGACAAAGCCGCGCACGACCAAACCGTCATGGTAGAAAAACGCCGCGGTCCCCAGGTAGCACACCAGGCTGAGCAGGCTCCAGGTCGCCAAGGTCAGGAGCACCGGCGTGATGATGTCGACCGGCACCCGAAAAATCAGCAGATTGCCGGCCAGGGCCAGATGGGCCCCCAGGTTGGTCAGCAGCATGAGCCCCAGCCCACAAGTCAGGGTCATGCCGGCCAATCCTTCGGGATGGACGGGAGTATGAAACAGCAGGCGCAGGCGCTTGCCCTGCACCTCCGGCCAGATCTGCAAAAAGGCCAGCAGAGCGCCGGCCAGGAACAGCACCCGAAAACCGCCGAAGAACATCGGCTCCTTGCTCAGCAGGGTCAGGATCAGACCGAAACTGCCGTGAGACCGCTGAATGGCCTTCAGAATGAGGAAGCTGTCCGCTGCGGCATAGAGCAGCAACAGGGGCAGGAGCCAGACACCGAGACGCAATTTGATGCGTTCTTTCAGCAACAATGCATGCAGGGGTGGGTGCATAATCATTCGGTCAGTACTTTCCGGTCAAGCCGATAAAGGCATCTTCAAAATTCATTGGGATTTGCTGCAGGGTTTCGTGCGGAACGCCGCAGTCTTGTAAATGGGCGGACAACCTCTCCCCGGACAGGAAGCCATGCACGATGGTTTGCTCACGGGCGTGTTCCAGACGCACCAACAGTTCGCCCGCCGCAAGCCCTTCCGAGGCGGGGGACCGCTCAAAACTGAAGCACTTGAAATTATCCATGAAGGCCTGTTTGCTGCCCGATACGCAGATGCGGCCCTGATCGAGGATGATTAGGTTGTCGATGATGGGATCCAGTTCCTGGACGACGTGGGAGGTGATCAGTATGGTGGTGCCATACCTCTGCACATAATCCCCCAAAAACTCGATGAACAGCCGCCGATAGCCCACATCGAGCCCCATGCTGTAATCGTCGAGGATCATCAGATCGGGCCGCTGCGCCACGATCAGCCCCAGTACCACCTGCGAACGCTGGCCGCAGGACATGCGGGCCAGCTTGCGGTCGGGCGGCACCTGAAGCCGACTCACCAGCTCCATGAAGATATCCCGCTCCCACTTCGGATAAAACGCGGCATAATAGCGTTCGAGTTCGGGAACGGACATGAAGTCATATTGGATAAACCGCTCATGCAGCAGACCGATGCGGCGGCGCGTCGGCGGCGACAGGACATGACTGACCTCCCCCAGCACCCGGCAATGGCCGCCCGTCGGGCGTAAAAACCCCATCAGAATGTCGATGGTGGTGGTTTTGCCGGCGCCGTTTTTGCCCAACAGCCCGAATACGCCGCCCGCCTCCAAGGTGAAGGAAAGGTCGTGCAACACGTCCTTTTCGCCATAGGCGTGCCGCAGGTTTTGACATTCGATGATCATACTCATGGTTCTTTGGACTCTCCTTGGATCGGTTCGGTCACCTGCAGCACCGCCAGGTTTTCATCCCTGAAAACAACGCGCGCCTCCCCGTTGAGGTCCTCCACCGTGATGGAATCCAGAACGTCGGCCGCTTCGGCGGTCCACTGCAGGTGGGGATGCTGGTTGCGGGCCATGGCATTCAGCAGATGGATATAGGTGCGATTCTCGGTTCTGGATTTCTCCCAGTTGCGCCGCATGGGCAGGCGTTGGCGCTCGAGTTGTTCCACCGTGACCCCGTGGGCCGCCACCTTCGCCACCTCCTTTTCCACCACCTCGCGCAACCGGGCAAGATGGTCGGGCCGGGTGGCGATGCGAACCAGGAAGAATCCATGGCCATTGTCCTCCGTATAGCGATAGAACATGTCCGGCGCATACACCATACCCAGGTCCTCCCGCACCCGCACCCGTAGGCGCTCCCTGATGACGGCCGCCAACAGGCGGCGGACGGCCAGGGCCTTGCGGTCGCCGACATCCTCCAGGCGGCGCAGCCAGGCCAGGCGCAACTCGGCCTGACCGAGCTCGGCCTCGACCTGAAGGGTTTTCTGCCGATGGGCCGGCGCGGGAAAACTCGGAACATGGGCATAATCCGCCGGCACGGCAGCCGGGTAGGTCACCTCTTCGGCGCCGAAGAAACGGGCAACAAGAGCCTCCGCCTCCTCGGGAGAAAAATCCCCCACTACGTTCAACACCGGATCGCCGCCCCGATGCAGGGCCTGCAAATGCCGGCGCAGGACCGTCAACTCCTGCTCGCGGGCCATGGCTTCGGTCAAGGGCCGGGTGCGCAATCCATCGCCATAAAAAAACCGGGCGCTTTCATCCTCCGCCACCGAGGACACGTCCCGCCCCCGTTTGAGATCCGCCATGGCCAGCGTTTTAAGCAGGTTTTCCAGGTCTTCCCGGGCTATCTCCGGCTCCCGGTACTGGGTCCACATGGCTTCCAGCATGCCCGCCAGATCGGCCGTTTCCCCTTCGCTGGAAATGATGGTCGCATGTCGGGCCAACCGACTGCCGGCGCCGGCCCCCGTCGCCCGTTGCAGGCGCAAGGCATCCAAGGCGCTGAGGCGGCCGAATCCGGATTGCGCGTCGGTCATGAAAGCCAGGCGGGCGGCGACGAACTGGTCGTCGGTCACGCCGCTGTGCCCGCCGCCGAGATGCAAGTCCAGGGCAACCCGCCCCTGCTGAAAGGGCGTGGGCATCAGGCGCACCCGCAGGCCGTTGGCGAAGTCCAGTTCATGCAGCAGCAAGTCCGTACCCGGAACCGCTAGCGAACGGCGCGCCGCGACCCGGCCGGCCACGGCCGGAACGTCCAGATAGGGAAACCCCACGGCGTCCGGATCGACCGGCGCGACCATGGCACGCTGCCGGCCGTCACGCCACATGTCGAGCAACTTCTGGTCCGCGTCGGGCCCCAGGTCGGCATTGCCCGTTACCGCGACAAGCCGATGTTCGGTCTGCCACATGCCCGAAAAAGCGGCATGCAAATCCGCTGCCGTGACCTCCTGCAACAGCGGACGGTAATACTCGAGGGCCTGGCCGGCGGATTGGAGCACCTGGTTGCTGTTCACTCCATGAACGACGGCCTTCACCACTTGGTCATGAAGCAGGTTCCCTTCGTTGCGGGCCTGGGTTTCAAAACCACGCATCCACTCGGTCCGCAGCTGCTCCACCTCCTCGGCCAGAAAGCCATGCTCCAGGACGCGGGACAACTCATCCTGCAAAACCCGGAAGGTCTCCGGCCAGTTCGGGGCCGGGCAGACGCCGACCACATGCAGGGAGGGCAGCAGGTTGTAAGCCCGGCTGTTTTGGACCACGGCCCGCAGAAAGGGTGCACGGCCGTCGGCCACCAACTGCTGCAGCCGCCGGGACAGAATGCCCGCCGCCAGGCTGTTGTGCAGCCACTGCCGCCGGGATTCCGGCGTATCGTCCTGCCAGACCCGGGGATGCAGGGCGCTCAAACGGACAAAGGTGCTTTCCGCTTCGTAGAAATCGTGAAAGGGAACCGTTCCGTTCAGCCCGACATCGCCCCAGGAGGCCAACTCCCTTCTAGGTGCCTGCGCCTGGAAGTCCTGGAAAGCTTCCCGGATGCGCTCCTCGACCGCTGCCGGATCCAGATCCCCGACCACCACCAGGACCATCAATTCCGGCCGATACCAGGCTCGATAAAAATCCCGAAGGGTTTCGGGACTCACGGTGCGAATGACTGTGGCATCACCGATGGGCGTCTGGTTGAAGCGGGTTCCGGCATACAGCTTTTTGCGCAGACGGCCGGCGGCCCGGTTGTCGATGGAATCCCGGGCGGCTTTTTCCGCCAGAATGACGCCCCGCTCCCTTTCCACTTGAGTCGGTTGGATATCGAGGCCGTCAGCCACATCCCGCAAAAACTGCAGGGCGGTATGGAAGTTATCCGAGTCTCCGCCGGCAATATTCAGTTTGTAGACGGTTTCCTGCGGCCCGGTATGGGCATTCAGATCCTGGCCGAAGGCCATGCCGTTGCGCTGGAAAAAGGGAATCAACTCGCCCGGCGCGAAATGCCGGGAACCGTTGAAGGCCATGTGCTCCAAAAAATGCGCCACACCGAGTTCGTGGGCCTGCTCCATGAGAGAACCGACCTGGACATTCAGATGCAGAGCCACCCGGCCTTCCGGTTTTCGGTTGGGCAGAATCACATAGCGAAAGCCGTTGGGCAGGCGCCCGAAGACCGCTTTTTCGTGGGGGACGAGGGAGCTTGCTTCATGGGCCCAGCGTCCATCCAGCCACCAGGCTTCCCTGATAGGCGGCATGGGACGCGCCGGGCACAACATACAACCTGCCAGCAACTGCAGGGACAGCAAGACCAGCACAGCAATACGGAACATTATCCGAAAACTCCGCGTGAGGCTTTACGACAAATCCGCTCCGACCATCCAATTATTGCAAACCGTTCGTCGGCATTTCGGCAGAACATAGATTAGCACAAACTTACAATTATCACAAGACCATATTAATGGCCTGGCAAAAAGTCCCGGTCGAGACGGTTTTGTCGGGAATCGAATCGGTATGTCGTTAAATTCACGGCGCTCGGCCGAAGCAGCAGGGAATAACGAGTCGATTTTGCGATAGCACTAAGAAAAGGAAAGGAGGCGGACCAGACAAAAAAATGGGCCGGCACTGCCGTGGCAGACCAGCCCGAGCGCCGCAAATGCGACCTCACATATGTTAGGAGGAGGAGAAAGGCCACTATGGGATTGTTGTGGCCGGGAGGATGATGTCTTGTGTAAAGGCGTTTTGAGCGGCTTGGTCAGCGCCAAAAACATCCTGTTATCAACATGCGGCGAGTCTACCATCCGGAGTTATTTTTAGTCAATCCAAAAAACGCAGAAACCCCTAAAAACCAAAAACAACCCAAAATGACCAAAAACAACCCTCCAATCATCCTGCTCTAGATCTCAGGGAAAGTCGGCTCGTTTCGGGGCCTCGCTTTTCCCATAATTCTTTTTTAAATTACGTAAAACAAAAAAATTCCGTAAACATTTTATTTTTCAATTATTTCTATAGCATGATTGCAAATTGTCAACCTGCTCCAACAAAAATTTGCCTTTCAAAAAAAACCATATTATACTGTTCAAAATAACTGCGGCATTCGGGCCCTTCTTGCAACGGCCCGGCTTTGCATGTTCAAAGGCATTTCCCGCCATCACCAGGAGCGCTTTTCGCGCCCGCCGGTACCAACCGTATCCCTGTTTTGCCGCAGACCGTTTAGCCTTGGCACATCATTTCGCAACCCTTTCCGGCAACCGAAAAAATCCGGTTGACGGGAAACCTGTCTGCATTTTTCGCCGCCGATGCAGCAGGACGCAAGGAGGCCCGATGAACAAACCTAAATACATCGCAAAGTTGGAGAACGTACCACAGTTCCGTGAACTCCCCCACGAACAACAGGCCGCCCTGCTGGCGGTCACCCGCCGCTACGCCTTCCGCTCCAACGAGTATTATCAATCCCTGATCGACTGGAACGATCCGGAAGATCCCATTCGCCGCATCGTCTTTCCTTGTGAAGATGAATTGGAAGCCTGGGGCCAATTGGACGCATCAGGGGAGCACCACTACGCCCGTGTTCCGGGCTTGGAACACAAATACCCCGACACCGCCGTCCTGCTGGCCAGCGACGTGTGCGGCGCCTTGTGCCGCTTCTGCTTCCGAAAGCGTTTGTTCATGGCTGACAATGAGGAGGTGACGCGGGACATTTCGGCAGGACTGGACTACATTCGCCAACATCCGGAAATCAACAATGTGCTGGTGACGGGCGGCGATCCGCTGCTGCTGTCGACCCGGCGACTGCGTGAAATCCTGGTGCAATTGCGCGCCATCGATCATGTGCGCATCATTCGCCTCGGCAGCAAGATGCCGGCTTTCAACCCCTACCGCTTCCTCGACGACCCGGAACTGCTGGAAGTTCTGCGCACCCATAGCCACCAAGACAGCCGCCTTTATCTCATGGCGCAATTCAATCATCCCCGGGAACTGACCGAACCGGCCCGCCGGGCCATGGCTCTGGTGCAGCAGAGCGGCGTGATGGTCATGAATCAGACCCCGTTGATTCGCGGCGTCAACGATGATGCCGAGGTGCTGGGCGAGTTGCTCAACACCCTGTCCTACCTGGGTATCGCCCCCTATTACGTTTTCCAATGCCGTCCGACGGAAGGCAATGCCACCTATACCCTGCCGGTTGAAGAGGGCTATCAGATTTTTGCCAATGCGCTGGTCGCATGCTCGGGCCTGGCGCGCCGCTGCCGTTATGTCATGTCCCATGCCAGCGGCAAGATCGAGGTGGCGGGACTGACCAAGGACCATGTCCATTTCCGCTACCATCGCCCGGCCAATCCCGATGAAAACCTGGCCCGACTGCTGGTCTGCGCCCGCAACCCCGAGGCCTACTGGCTCGATGATTACCGCGAAGCCGCAGCCCTGCTGGCGCAAAAAACCCTGCCGGCCTACGGCAAGTGCGGCTATCCGGGCAACGCCAAACCGACCTCCAAGGCGCCCCTGCGCGCCCTGTCCCACAGCAAGAAGTCAACGCCAAAATGATCGCCAGACCCCGCCCCAGCTGAACACTTGGGCGGGGTCGGACGTATCCCGCAACAGGGCGTTCAACTTGTCGCGCAACCTGGGGCTGCAGCGGGCGCGCAGTAGCACCAGATCGACCAGCCAGGGCCGGGTCATCCAGCGCTCGGCGCGCAGATAGCCATCGGTATGCAACTCCGCCAGGAGCCGCAACTGCCGGGGATAGTCCTCCAGGCCGGCAAAATCGCCGGTGCCGAGGGCGTCCGCCAACAGTCTTCCCGCCAGCAGGCCGCACTGCATGGCCTGCCCCACCCCCTCGCCGGTGAAGGGTGAGGTGGTTCCGATCACTTCACCGACACCCAGCAAACCGCCCGGCGCCACGGCGCGGGCCTGCTCCCAGCCACTGTACAGCAGGGCGCCACGCAGGGGGCTGACGATATCGCCGGTTTCCAGCAGGCGGCGGGCTAAATCAAAATTCCGCAAAAAGCGGTCGAAGGCCTGACGCAAATGGATCCGCCCCTTGTGCCGCAGGGGACGAAACAGCCCGCAGCCGACATTGAACAGGCCCGGCTCCACAGGAAATATCCAGGCATAACCGGGCAGAATGTCCCGAGCGAAAGCCACCACCAACCGCTCCAGAGGCAAGCCGGAGCGGACATAGCAGCGCATGGCCACGCCGCTCGGCGACTGCGGCGGCACCAATTGCAGGCGGCGGGCCAAACGGACCTGGCTCCCCGTGGCAACCAGACAGGAACGGGCACGCAGGATGCGTGCCTCGCCTTGCAACAGAATCTCATGCCCGGCATGGCGACCGGCATGACGCACCTCGATGGCCGTCCCGCAGGCGAACACCGCCCCCTGGCGCACCGCCTGGCGCGCCAGCAGATCGTCGAGCAATCGGCGGCGCAGCAGGACATATTCTTCCGGCAGTTCCACCTCAACCCCCGCCGGACTGACCACCGACAGCGTCCCGATGGTACGCCCGAGGCGGCGCACCTCTTCTTGCATGCCCAGATGTTCCAGCGCCCGCAAGGCCCGAGCGGTCAAGGCATCCCCGCACACCTTCTCCCGCGGGAAGCTGTACCGGTCGAGCAGCAGCACCCGGCAGCCCCTGCGGGCCAGCTCAATGGCCGCGGCGCTGCCTCCAGGGCCGGCACCGATGACCACCACATCCCAGTCCTCATCAACCATTTCGGCCACGGGCACCTGATTATGGGACGTTGCCGGAATGGTTGAACCAGGTTCTGTCATGACCTCTCCTTCTGCCGGGGGGATTCATCCGCGCCTTACGGAGAAATACCTGTCACGGCCTTCCCGTTGCCGCTCTGTCCGCAATGAAACACCGAGGGGAACATGGCCATTTGCCAATTCTAGCAGATCCCCGACGCCGGATACATTCCCGATTGGCCAGGATAAGGCCGTCACCCTGCTATTCCTTTTGAAATAACAGGGACTCTTTTCTATAATTGGGCAAACCCCTGCTACGCGCCTCGGGAGGCTCCATGGCCACTACCAAAAAGATCTTCGTTGCTGCCACCGGCCAGCAAAACGGCAAGACCACCACCAGCATTTCCCTGTTACACATGGCGCGGAAAAAATACCGGCGGGTCGGCTTCATCAAGCCCCTGGGTCCGAAGCCGACCATCTACAATGGACGCTGGGTGGATCTGGACGCGGCTCTGATGGCGAAAATCTACGGACTCGACGAGGATCTGGACTTCATGTCGCCGGTGGTTCTGCAGGCGCGAACCACCCGCAACCTGCTGGACGGAAAGATATCCGCGGCTTCACTGCTGGAGAAAATCCGCCAAGCCACGGCCGAACTGGAAAGGCGTTGCGACTTTTTGATCATTGAAGGCGCCGGGCACAGCGGCGTCGGCTCGGTGCTGGGACTGAACAACCCTTTTGTCGCAGCCACCCTCGGCGCCCCCATGATCATGGTCTCCGGAGCGGGCATCGGCAAAGTGGTGGACAACGTCCATCTCAACTATGCCCTGTGCCGCCAGGAAGGGGCCGACCTGCGCCTGGTCATGGCCAACAAACTGCTCCCGGACAAACGGGAAAAAACCCTGCGCTACCTGCAGCTGGCCTTTCAAGGCATGCCCTTCAAAGTGGCCGCCGGGTTCAATTACTCACCCATCCTGGCCAACCCGACCATGAAACATATTGCCAGCCTGTTCAATCTCTACCTGAAGGGGGATCGGGACGCCGAGCTGCGCATCATTCACCACGTGCAACTGGGCGCGGCATCGACCCAAAGGGTGGCGGATTTGCTGGATGACGCAACCCTGCTCATCGTGACCAGCACCCGCAACGAATTGCTGGTCACCCTGGCGGCGCTCTACAACATCCCGGAATACCGCCACAAGATTGCCGGGTTGTTGATTCCGGGTTCCTATCCCATTTCCAAAGTCACCCAGCAGATCCTGGATCGCAGCAATATTCCTTACCTGCGGGCGGAAAACTTCAGCAGCACCAGGGTTTTTTCGGCCATTGAAAATGATGTTGCGAAAATCTATCCGGAAGACACGGAGAAGATCAGCCTGCTGCAGTCCCTGGCCGAAACCGCCATCGACTTCGACGCCATCGATGCCATGTTCTGACCGGCAATGGCCATGCGTCATCCGCGGCGCGGATGATGGCTGAATGCGCCATGCCGGCCCCCTTGGAGGGCCTTTTGGATAGAGCCGGATCCTGGACTTTTTCTGCTTTGCATCGGGGTGTCGAATTGTTATGGTTCTAGCCTCTTCCGGACAGACAGGAAACCCATGACCCCAGAGGATCTGCAACAATTGCTGACCGCGGTCCGCAACGGTCATCTGACCGTCGAGGCCGGCCTGAACCGCCTGGCTACCCTGCCCTTCGAAAGGGCCGGCGAAGCGCTGGTCGACCACCACCGGGCGCTGCGCCAGGGGATTCCTGAAATCGTTTTCGGCGAGGGCAAAACCCTTACCCAACTGCAGGAGATTGTTGGGACCCTGTTGGCCAACGGCAGCAACGCCATCCTTACTCGGATTGGAGAGCATTTGGCGGCGGCACTGCAAAAAGACTTTCCAGTCGGCGAATACGACCCCGTCGGCCGCATCTTTTCGGTGATTCAACAGCCGGCGACGGAGCCCCATGGGGGGCTGGTCCTGGTGGCCAGTGCCGGAACCTCCGATCTGCCCGTCGCCCGCGAAGCGGCCACCGTCGCCCGCCTGCTCGGCAACCCGGTGGAGGAACTGCCGGACGTCGGTGTCGCCGGCCTGCACCGGTTGCTGGCGCACTTGGAACTGTTGCGGCGGGCGGCGGTCATCATCGCCATTGCCGGCATGGAGGGCGCCCTGCCCTCGGTCATCGGCGGACTGGTCGCGGCGCCGGTCATCGCCGTGCCCACCTCCGTCGGCTATGGTACGGCCATGGGCGGCCTGACCGCCCTGTTCGCCATGCTCAATACCTGCGCCAGCGGTGTCACGGTGGTCAATATCGATAACGGTTTCGGGGCCGCCTTCGCCGCGACCCGCATCAATCGCCGGGCTCAAAAATGAAAACCCTGTATCTGGATACCTTTGCCGGCATGGCGGGAGACATGTTTCTGGGATTGCTGGTGGATCTCGGCGTTCCGCTGGCGGATCTGGAAGCGCAACTGCGGTGTCTGCCCCTGACCGGCTACCACCTGACGGCAACCCGCGAGCAGCGGCAGGGCATCGCCGCCACCAAGGTCAGGGTGCACTGCCAACCCCAGCACCAGCATCGCACCTGGCGGGATATCGATGCCATGTTGGCGGCCGGCGAGTTGCCCGGTCCGGTTGCAGACCTGGCTCGGCGCATCTTTCGCCGCCTGGGAACCGCGGAAGCCGCCGTCCACGGTATCGACCTGGATGCGGTCCATTTTCATGAAGTCGGCGCCCTGGACGCCATCATCGACATCGTCGGCGCCGCCATCGGCCTGCAGGCCCTGGCACCGCAACAGGTGCTGTGCGCGCCGCTGCCCATGACCCGCGGCACGGTGCGCTGTGCCCATGGCATCTTGCCTCTGCCGGCGCCGGCCACCCTGCAGCTCCTGTGCGGCCTGCCGACGGTCGGCGATCCCGCCGCCGTGGAACTGGTGACCCCGACCGGGGCCGCCATCGCCGCTGAAATCGCCCGTTTCGCGCCCCTGCCGGCCATGACCATGGAGGCGGTCGGCTACGGTGCCGGCGAGCGCCACATGGACGATCGCCCCAACCTGTTGCGCGGCATCCTCGGCACCACCGCGGACCCCTGGGAGGGCGAAACCGATCGCATCACCCAACTGGACAGCCACCTGGACGATGCCAACCCCGAATGGCTGGGCGCCCTGATGGAGGATCTGTTCCAGGCCGGGGCCTTGGACGTGACCTTTGCGCCGCTGCAGATGAAAAAGAACCGGCCCGGTGTACGTTTGACCGTCCTGGCGCCGCCTGCCCTGGCCGCCCCCCTGGCCCGCCTCGTACTGTGCGCCAGCAGTGCCACCGGCGTCCGCTGCCAGGACACCCTGCGCCTGAAACTGCGACGCAAAACCGCCACCGTGGCGACGCCCCTCGGCCCGGCCCGGGTCAAGCTGTTTTTCGATGGCGGCACCCTGCTGCGTATCGCCCCGGAATTCGAGGACTGCCGGCGGCTGGCCAAAACCTCCGGCCGTCCCCTCACCGGCATCTACCAACTGGTCGAACAAGCGGCATGGGCCGATGCGACCGTTACGGAGCTCTGAACCCATGCGTCGATTCATCCTGTTGCTGGCCACCAACGGCGGCCTCGGCTACCTGCCCCGGGCGCCAGGAACCTGGGGCACCCTGGCCGGTATTCCCGCCTTCGCCCTGTTGGCCGCCATGCCGGCGGAACTATACCTGCTTACCTGGACCGCCCTGCTGCTGCTGTCCTGTTGGGTGGCCGATGGCGCCGGGCGCATCTTCGGCGTGGTCGATGACGGCCGCATCGTCATCGATGAACTGGTCGGCTACCTGGTGACCGTCGCCCTGCTGCCCTTTTCCTGGCACAACGCCTTGGCCGGCTTCGTCTTTTTCCGGGTGTTCGACATCGTCAAGCTGCCGCCGGCGCGATATTTCGATCAACAAATGAAAAACGGCATCGGTGTCGTCATGGATGATGTCGTAGCCGGCCTGTATGGCGCCCTGGCCCTGCGCCTGTGGCTGCAATTCCTTGGCACACTCGGCTGAATTTGATGGAGGGAACCATGAGTCTCAACCTTGCCGTCCTGACCACCGGCGACGAACTGATCAACGGTGAAATGGCCGATACCAACACCATGCGCATCGCCCAGGTGCTCGGCGGCCACGGCTATCTGCTGCGCGAAGCGCGCTCCGTCGGCGATGACGAAGGAGAAATCATGCAGGCCCTGCGCGACCTGGCCGGACGGCGCCAGGCGATCATCGTCACCGGCGGCCTCGGCCCGACGGAGGATGATCTTACCGCCCGTGCCGCCGCCAAGGCCTTCGACCGGCGCCTGGCCCTCAACGATGAAGCCTTGCGGCAGATCCGGGAATTTTTCCGGCAGCGCCGCCAGGAGATGCATCCCCGCAATGAAAAGCAGGCCTTGCTGCCGCAAAAGGCGCAACTGATACCCAATCCCCTCGGCACTGCCGTCGGCTTCCAGATGCGCTGCGGCAACTGCGAACTGTTTTTTCTGCCCGGCGTCCCGGTAGAAATGGCCGCCATGCTGGAGGCCACGGTCCTGCCGCGCCTTGATGCCTTGAGCGGTGGCGTACCGCCGCGCCAGGAACGCATCCTCAAGGTGTTCGGCCTTTCCGAGCCCAAGGTCGAAGAGCGCTTTAACGGCCACCCCCTGCCGACAGGTGTCTGCCTCGGGTTCGGCGTCGAATACCCCTTCGTGTTGGTCAAATTGCGGGCCGGCGGCCCGGAGGCCGAAGACCTGCTCGACAAAGCCGAACTGCACGCCCGCCGGCAGTTGGCTCCCTACGTGTTCGGAACCGGCCAGGAAACCCTGGCCGGCAATGTCGGACGCATGCTGACCGATGCCGGATTGACCCTGGCCCTGGCAGAATCCTGTACCGGCGGGATGGTCAGTCAACTGCTGACGGACATTCCGGGCGCCTCGGCGTTTCTGGAACGGGCGGCCGTGACCTACAGCAACCGGGCCAAGCAGGACTGGCTGCTGGTCCCGGCGGACCTGCTGGCCAGGGAGGGTGCGGTCAGCCAGGGATGTGCCCTGGCCATGGCGCACGGGGTGCGGGAAGCCGCCGGCAGCGATATCGGCCTGGCCATCACCGGCATTGCCGGACCGACCGGGGGCAGCGCCGACAAACCCGTCGGCACGGTATTTTTGGCCATGGCGGCGCCGGGCGAAGAAAAGGTCCAGGGTTATCGGTTCAACGGTTCCCGGGATAAAATCCGCCTGATGGCCGCCAGCATGGCCCTCGAATGGCTGCGCCGCTATCTCTGCGCCGTGCAAGAGGAGGTCCACTGATGCCCGACGGCGCCCCCGGCCACGGTTCTGCCGGAAGGATTCGGGCGTTTATCGCCATGCCGTTGCCGCAGCCGTTTCTGGACTGGGTGGCCAACCTGACTGCGGCCTTGGGGCGCGTCCGGCCTGCGATCCGTTGGGCACGCCCCGAAAGCCTGCACCTGACCTTGGCCTTCCTCGGCGAAATTCCTGAAGAAGAGCTTGAAAAGCTGGGGAAGGCTATGCTATCGATAGGAGATTCATTTGCCCCCCTGACGGTGCGCGCCGGCGGCCTGGGGGCTTTTCCCGGACCGAACCGGCCGCGGGTGGTTTGGCTCGGCCTGCAGGGCGGTCAATCCCTGGCTGCCCTGCAAGCCGCCCTGACCCGGGAATTGCGGCAACGGGACCTTGCCTGGGACGATAAACCCTTCAAGCCGCATCTGACCCTGGCCCGACTGCGGCAGAGCGAACCGCAGTTGATGACGGCCCTGCAATCCTTGCCGGCCGGCTACCCCGGTTCGTTGCTGCTGGACCGCCTGGTGCTGTACGAAAGCCGCCTGACCCCGCAGGGCGCCGTTCACCTGCCGCGCCGGACCGTCATGCTCTCCGGGTCCGCACCGGGGCAAAACCTGTGAAGGATGGCCGCAACCCCATTTCACTCCAAAGGATGATGAGACCATGACCGACAATAATCGCGAACGCGCCATCGACCTGGCCATGGGCCAGATCGAAAAACAGTTCGGCAAAGGCAGCATCATGCGCCTGGGGGAAGATGCCATCGTTCCGGACATCGAAACCATTCCCACCGGTGCCCTGAGCCTCGACATCGCCCTTGGCGTGGGCGGGGTGCCGCGCGGCCGCATCATCGAGATCTACGGCCCGGAGTCTTCCGGCAAGACCACCCTGGCCCTGCATATCGTCGCTGAAGCGCAGAAGAAGGGCGGCATCGCCGCTTTCGTCGACGCCGAGCACGCCCTCGACATTCACTATGCCCGCAAACTCGGCGTGCGCACCGACGATTTGCTGGTCTCCCAGCCCGACACCGGGGAACAGGCCCTGGAGATCACCGAGGTGCTGGTGCGCAGCGGGGCCATCGACATCCTGGTCATCGATTCGGTGGCGGCCCTGGTGCCCCGGGCCGAAATCGAAGGGGAAATGGGCGATGCCCATGTCGGCCTGCAGGCGCGCCTCATGTCCCAGGCCCTGCGCAAACTCACCGGCACCATCAGCAAATCGCGTTGCTGCGTGATCTTCATCAACCAGATCCGCATGAAGATCGGCGTCATGTTCGGCAACCCGGAGACCACCACCGGCGGCAATGCCCTGAAGTTCTACTCCTCGGTCCGCATGGATATCCGCAAGATCGCCACTCTCAAACAGGGTCAGGACGTCATCGGCAGCCGCACCCGGGTCAAGGTGGTGAAGAACAAGGTGGCGCCGCCCTTCAAAGAAGCGGAATTCGACATCATGTACGGCGAGGGCATTTCCCGGGAAGGCGATGTGCTGGATCTGGCGGCGGCCAACGACATCGTCGAAAAAAGCGGGGCCTGGTATTCCTTCGCCGGCGAACGCATCGGCCAGGGCCGGGAGAACGCCAAGCAGTTTTTGCGCGAACATCCGGAAACCTGCCGGGCCATTGAACAACGGTTGCTGGAACACGTCGGTTTGAAGAGCGCTCCGGTTGCCGTGGAAGAGGCGGAATGACATGGAACTGAATGAAATCCTGACCGTTGCTCTCAAGGCCAAGGCGTCGGATATTCATATCAAGTCGGGCCTGCCGCCGGTCTACCGCATCGACGGCGTGCTGCGTCCGCTGCCCAAGGCCGACCGACTGGATGCCGACACGGTGCGCAACATGGCTTACGGCATCATGGGCCCGCGCCGTCAAAAGCAGTACGAGGAGACCCACGAGGTCGACATGGCTTACGGCGTCCCCGGCATGGGGCGTTTCCGGGTCAACATCTTTTCCCAGCGCGGCTCGGCGAGCATGGTGTTCCGCGTCATCCCCTTCAGCTGCCCGAGCCTGGACGAGCTCAATCTGCCGCCGGTAATCAAGAAGATCGCCATGGAACCGCGCGGCCTGGTGCTGGTCACGGGCGCCACCGGCTCGGGGAAATCGACCACTCTGGCGGCCATGATCGATTTCATCAACAGCCAGCGCACCGAACATATCATCACCGTCGAGGACCCCATCGAGTTTCTGCATCGCGACAAGAAATGCATCATCAACCAGCGCGAGGTCGGCAGTGACACGGACAGCTTTCCGGCGGCTCTGAAACACGCCCTGCGCCAGGATCCGGACGTTATTCTGGTCGGCGAAATGCGCGACCTGGAAACGGTGGAAACCGCCTTGCACGCCGCGGAAACCGGCCATTTGGTGCTGGCCACCCTGCACACCATCGATGCACCGGAGTCCATCAACCGTATCGTGTCGGTGTTTCCACCCCATCAGCACCGCCAGATCCGCTCACAGCTGTCCGGCATCCTGCGGGCGGTCATCTCCCAGCGCCTGGTGCCGCGAGCCGACGGCAAAGGGCGGGTCCCGGCGGTGGAGGTCATGATTTCCACCGCCCGCACCCGGGATCTCATCGACGACAAGGAAAAAACCAAGCTGTTGCGGGATGCCATCCAGCAGGGCTTCGTGTCCTACGGCATGCAGACCTTCGACCAGTCCCTGATGGGCCTGTACCGCAACGAGTTGATTACCTTCGACGAGGCCATTCGCCAGAGCTCCAACCCCGACGATTTCAAACTCAAGGCGTCGGGCATCTCGTCGACCTCGGACCTCAGCTGGGACGATTTTGGCAAATCCGCCGAAGACGAACAACCGGCCGACGCGCCAGGTTAAAGGCGCGCCGGCCGGCGCCTGGGAGCAGGCCCTGCGCCTCCTGGCGGTGCGCGATCGCAGCGAAGCGGAGTTGGCCGGGCGCCTGCGCCGGCAGCGGCACAGTGAAGCGGACATTCTGGCTGCGCTGGAGCGGTGCCGGGAATACGGCTACCTGGATGACCGCCGCTTTGCCCGCCAGCGGGCCCGCCAGCTGCTGAACGACGGCCGGGCCGTCGGTGCGGCCCTGCTGGCGGACCTGCGCAACCGTCAGGTCGAAGAGGCCGTGGCTCGCGAAGTTCTGGAAGAGTTGCAGGACGAATTCGACCCTCGGGAACTGCTGCGGCAAATCTGCCGGCGGCGCTTTCCCGGCTTCGACTTCCAAACCGCCGATGAGCGTCAGCGCCGGCGGGTTTTTCAGTACCTGGCGCGACGCGGTTTCGCCCCCGCTTTGCTGTACCAATATTTCCAGGAAGAAAGGTAACAACAGGCCCATGCTCACCGGAAACCAGATCCGCACCCGCTTTCTCCAATATTTCGAGAAACACGGCCACACCGTCGTACCCTCCTCGCCGCTGATTCCCCATCAGGATCCGACCCTTCTGTTCATCAATGCCGGCATGAACCAGTTCAAGGATGTTTTTCTCGGTCGCGAGAAACGCGATTACGTTCGTGCCGCATCGGCCCAAAAGTGCGTGCGCGCCGGCGGCAAACACAACGATCTGGAAAATGTCGGTCAGACCGCACGGCACCACACCTTTTTCGAGATGCTCGGCAATTTCAGCTTCGGCGATTATTTCAAGGATCAGGCCATCGCCTTCGCCTGGGAATTTCTGACCGTGGAAATGGGCCTGCCCAAAGACCGGCTCTGGGTCACCGTATTTCGCGAAGACGATGAAGCCTACAATATCTGGCGGGATCGCATCGGCGTGCCGGTGGAACGCATCGTGCGCATGGGTGAAAAGGATAACTTCTGGTCCATGGGCGATACCGGCCCCTGCGGCCCCTGCTCCGAAATTCTCATCGACCAGGGCGACAGCATGTCCTGCGGCACCGCGTGCGGGATCGGCGACTGCGACTGCGACCGTTTTCTGGAGCTCTGGAACCTGGTTTTCATGCAGTTCGATCGCGCTGCCGACGGCACCCTGACCCTGCTGCCCAAGCCCTCCATCGACACCGGCATGGGCCTGGAGCGCATCACCGCCGTCATGCAGGGAGTGCAGAGCAACTACGACTGCGACCTGCTGCGCGGCATCATCGGCCATGTGGAGACACTCTCGGGCAAACGCTACGGTGACGATGCCGCTCACGACATGTCCATGCGTGTGATTGCCGACCACAGCCGCGCCACCGCCTTTCTCATTGCCGACGGTGTGTTGCCCAGCAACGAGGGGCGCGGCTACGTCCTGCGGCGCATCATGCGCCGAGCCGCCCGCCACGCCAAGATGCTCGGTTTCGCCGAACCGGTGCTGTACCGCACCGCCACCTACGTTCTGCAATCCATGGCCGAAGCCTATCCGGAACCGGCCCAGCGCACCGACTATGTGGCGAAAATCGTCAAACTCGAGGAAGAGCGTTTCATCCAGACCCTGGACAACGGCCTGCGCATCCTGACCGAGGAGGTCGAGCGTCTCAAGGCGGCCGGCGCCGGCGTCCTGCCGGGCGACATCGCCTTCAAGCTCTACGACACCTTCGGCTTCCCCCTGGATTTGACGGCCGACATCCTGCGCGGGGAAAACGTCACCATCGATGAAGACGGTTTCGAGGCCTGCATGGAGGAACAGCGCCAGAAGGCCCGCGAGCACTGGAAGGGCTCCGGCGAGGAGGCGGTAGCCGCCGTCTATCGGCAACTGGTCGAAGAGGGCCGTCGTACCCGCTTTACGGGCTATGAGCAACTGACCGGACAGGGCGAGGTGCTCGCCATTCTCCTGGACGGGCAACCGGTTTCCAGCGCACCGGCCGGCGCCCGGGTCGAGATCGTGACCTCGGCCACGCCCTTTTACGGCGAATCGGGGGGCCAGACCGGCGATCGCGGCACCCTCGCCACCGCCGAGGCCCAGGTTGAGGTCTCCGACACCCGCAAACCCCTGCCGGAATTGTTGGTCCATATCGGCGTCATCACCGCCGGCACCTTGCGCACCGGCGCCACGGCGACCCTGACCGTGGATGGCGAGCGGCGCCAGGCCACGGTTCTGAACCATACCGCCACTCACCTGCTGCAGACCGCCCTCATCGAGGTGCTCGGCGATCACGTCAAGCAGGCAGGCTCCCTGGTCACGCCGGAACGGTTGCGTTTCGACTTCATCCATTTCTCCGCCCTGAGCGCCGAGGAACTGGAGCAGGTCGAAAACCTGGTCAATCTGCGCATCCGGGAAAATGCCGCCGTCGAAACCGGAGAAATGTCCCACGAGGAAGCCGTCGCCGCCGGCGCCACCGCCCTGTTCGGCGAGAAGTACGGCGACCGCGTCCGGGTGGTGCGGGTCGGTGATATCAGCATGGAACTGTGCGGCGGCACTCATGCCAGGGCTGCGGGCGACATCGGCCTGTTCAAGATTCTCCAGGAAACGGGCATTGCCGCCGGCGTGCGCCGCATCGAAGCGGTGACCGGCGTCCGCGCCCTGGAAGTGGTACGCGACCAGGAGCGCACCCTGGATCATCTGGCCGCCCTGATCAAGACCGACCGGCCGCAACTGGAACTGCGCCTGCGCAAACTGTTGGAACGTCAGAAGGAACTGGAACGCGAACTGGAATCCCTGCACGGCCGGCTGAACGCGGATCAGGCCGGCAACCTGCTGCGGCAGCAGGTCAAGGTGGCCGACGTTCCGGTGGTCTGCGCCCGGGTCGACAACCTGGACGGCAAGGCCCTGCGCGAACTGGCCGACCAGGTGCGCGATCGTCTGCCGTCGGGCATCGTGGTGCTGGGCAGCGCCCACGACGGCAAGGCCGGTCTGTTGGTGGGCGTCAGCAAGGATCTGACCAAACGCCTGCTGGCCGGAGCTTTGATCAAAGAGTTGGCCGCCATGGTCGGCGGCGGTGGCGGCGGACGCCCGGACCTCGCCCAGGCCGGCGGCAGCCGTCCGGAGCAACTGGATGCCGCCCTGGCGGCGGTTCCCGCGCTGATCGAACAAGCCCTGCAGAACTGAACGCCAGCGTAACAGGAGCAATACATGAAAGGCCATCTCATCCACAGCGTGGAACAGGCGGAGTATCCCCATCCGCAACACGAGCGTTTTTTTCTCCGCGACCTGGTCCTGGCCGGGGACAATCCGGATCTGTCCCTGCATCGCGGCCGGGTGGAAGCCGGCGGCGAAATCCGGCTGCACTGTCACGAGGGGCGGACGGAGACCTTCTACCTGCTGCGGGGCGAGGCGCTGTGCACCATCGACGGCCAGGAGCACCGCTGCGGTCCCGGTTCCTGCATCGTGGCACCGCCGGGGTTGCAGCACGGCCTGAAAAACATCGGCGACGAACCGGTCGAACTGCTGGCCATCTTTTCCCCGCCGTTGAAGTAGCTGCTCCATCTTCCGTGCAGTTCGACGCCCCTCGTGAGGGAACGCCCCCCCGCCCGGGGGCGACGTACAGGTTTTGTTCCGCGAAATATGCCGCCCCAGGGCGGCATTTTGCATTTTTTTTTACCACCCGGTGTGCTAACATAAGCCCTATTTTTCCGCCCTTTTCTGAGAGCGACAACGCCATGGAACTACGCGGCACCACCATCGTCTGCGTGCGCCGGGACGATGCCGTGGGCATGGCCGGCGATGGCCAGGTGACCCTCGGCAACACGGTCATGAAGCATGGCGCCCGCAAGATCCGCCGCATGTATGACGGCCGGGTCCTGGCGGGCTTCGCCGGCAGCACCGCCGATGCGTTCACCTTGTTTGAAAAATTCGAAGCCAAGCTGCAGGAGGCGCGCGGCAACCTGCCCAAAGCCGCCGTGGCGTTGGCCAAGGAATGGCGCACCGACCAAATCCTGCGCAAACTCGAGGCGCTGCTCATCGTCGCCGATGCGACGAATACCCTGGTTTTGTCCGGGGCCGGCGACGTCATCGAACCGGATGACGGCATCGCCGCCATCGGCTCCGGCGGCCCCTTCGCCCTGGCTGCCGCCCGGGCTCTGGCCGGCCATTCCAGCCTGCCGGCGCGCGAACTGGCCGAAGAGGCGCTGCGCATCGCCAGCGGAATCTGCATCTATACCAACGACCGGATCGTTGCGGAGAGCCTGCCTTGAGCAACTTCACGCCCCGCGAAATCGTGTCCGAACTGGACCGCTACATCATCGGCCAGAGAGCCGCCAAGCGCGCCGTCGCGGTGGCCCTGCGCAATCGCTGGCGTCGCCAGCAGGTGGCGCCGGAACTGCGCGACGAAATCGCGCCGAAAAACATCATCATGATCGGCCCCACCGGGGTCGGTAAGACGGAAATCGCCCGCCGCTTGGCGAAATTGGCCCAGGCGCCCTTCATCAAGGTCGAGGCGAGCAAATTCACCGAGGTCGGCTACGTCGGACGGGATGTGGAAAGCATGGTCCGCGACCTGGTCGATCTGGCCATCATCATGGTCCGCGAAGAAGAGGCGCAGCAGGTCCGCATCAAGGCGGAAGACCTGGCGGAAGAGCGCCTGCTGGATCTGCTGCTACCCGCGACGCCCCATGCGGAGGAAGCCGGCGATCGCAGTGCCGCCGCCGGCGAGGGGGGCACCCGGGAAAAACTGCGCAAGCTGCTGCGCCTGGGCAGCCTGGACGATCGCACGGTAGAGATCGAGACCCAGGTAACGAAAATGCCCATGATGGAGATTTTCACTCCCCAGGGCACCGAGGAGATGGGCATCAACATCAAGGAGATGTTCGGCAACCTGTTTCCCAAGCAGTCCAAACGGCGCCGCATCAAAGTCGCCGAAGCGCGCCGGATCCTCATCGATCAGGAAGCCGAGCGCCTGGTGGACATGGACAAGGTCAACACCCTGGCCCGGGAGCGGGTGGAGCAGAGCGGCATCATCTTCATCGATGAGATCGACAAGGTGGCGGGCAGCCAGGGCCGGCAGGGCCCGGATGTCTCCCGGGAGGGGGTGCAGCGCGACATCCTGCCCATCGTCGAGGGCAGCACCGTCAACACCAAGTACGGACCGGTGAAGACGGATCATATCCTGTTCATCGCCGCCGGCGCCTTCCACATCGCCAAACCTTCGGATCTGATTCCGGAGCTGCAGGGTCGGTTTCCCATCCGGGTGGAACTGGAAAGTCTCGGCGAGGAAGAATTTTTCCGCATTCTGACGGAGCCGAAAAACGCCCTCATCCGCCAATACCAGGCCCTGCTGGCCACCGAAGGCATCCAGCTCGAATTCAGCCCCGAGGCAATCCGCGAACTGGCCTGCATCGCCACCCAGGTCAATGACCGCACGGAAAACATCGGCGCGCGCCGCCTGCATACGGTCATGGAGAAACTGTTGGAACAGCTTTCCTTCGACGCCCCGGAACATCGCGAGCGTCGGATTGCCATCGATGTCGCCTTTGTGCGCGAACAGTTGGCCGACATTGCCCGGGACGAGGACCTGTCCCGTTATATTCTCTGACAGGAATTATTACGCCCATGGAAGAACTGATCAAAAAGGCCAACATCCTGATGGAGGCGCTGCCCTACCTCCAGCGCTTTGCCAACCGCACCATCGTCATCAAGTACGGTGGTCACGCCATGGTCGACGAGCGCCTCAAGCGGGAGTTCGCCCGCGACGTGGTGCTGCTCAAATATATCGGCCTCAACCCGGTCATCGTCCACGGCGGGGGGCCGCAGATCGGCGAAGTGCTCAAGGCCATGGGCAAGGAGTCCCGATTCGTGCAGGGCATGCGCGTCACCGATCAGGCGACCATGGATGTGGTGGAGATGGTGCTGGGCGGCAAGGTCAACAAAGAGATCGTCGCCAACATCAACCAACATGACGGCCGCGCGGTCGGCCTGAGCGGCAAGGACGGACGCCTGATCGTGGCCCGCAAGATGGAAATGACCGCCCTCAACCCCGATACCCTGACGCCGGAGATCATCGATGTCGGGCTGGTCGGCGAGGTCGAGCAGATCCATCCGGAAATCATCCGGACCCTGGAGGACAGCGGTTTCATTCCGGTCATCGCACCGGTCGGCGTCGGTCTGGGAGGGGAAACCTACAACATCAACGCCGACCTGGTGGCCGGCCGCATCGCCGGGGCCCTCAAGGCCGAGAAACTGATCCTGCTGACGGACGTGGAGGGGGTCAAGGACAAGGACGGCCGGCTGATATCGACCATCGACACCCAACGCGTACCGGATCTCATCAACGACGGCACCATCTTCGGCGGCATGATTCCCAAGCTCAACTGCTGCATCGATGCCATCAGCGAAGGGGTGCATACGGCACACATCATCGACGGGCGCGTGGAACATGCCTGTCTGCTGGAAATTTTCACCGATCGCGGCATCGGCACCGCCGTGGGGAGGTTTGCATAATGACATCGCAAGACTGGATTGCCCGGGGAGACCAACATATCGCCCGCACCTATGCCCGCTATCCGCTGGTGGCCGTCAAGGGCGAGGGCTGCCGGTTGTGGGACGCGGACGGCAAATGCTATCTGGATTTTCTGGCCGGGGTGGCGGTCAACAACCTCGGCCACTGCCATCCCAAGGTGGTGGCGGCCCTGCAGGAGCAGGCCGCCCGGCTGCTGCACTGCTCCAACTACTTTCACATCCCCAGTCAGATCGAACTGGCCGAACTGCTCTGCGAGCATTCCTTCGGCGACCGGGTGTTCTTCTGCAACAGCGGCGCCGAGGCCAACGAAGCGGCCATGAAGCTGGTGCGCAAATACAGCGCCGAGCGTTTCGGCGCCGATCGCTTCGAGGTCATTACCGCTCTGGCCTCCTTTCACGGCCGCACCATCGGCACCATCAGCGCCACCGGTCAGGACAAGGTCAAGGTCGGCTTTGCGCCCATGGTGCCCGGCTTCCGCTACGTGCCCTTCGGCGATGCCGCGGCCCTGCGCGCCGCCGTCAACGAGCACACCTGTGCCGTGCTGCTGGAACCGGTACAGGGCGAAGGCGGCGTCAACGTGCCGCCCTCCGGTTACCTGGCCGAAGTACGGCGCATCTGCAATGAATGCAACCTGTTGCTGGTCTACGACGAGGTCCAGGTCGGTTGCGGTCGTACCGGCGAATTGTTCGCCTACCAGCATGAGGGGGTGGCACCGGATATCATGACTCTGGCCAAGGCTTTGGCCGGCGGTCCGCCCATCGGTGCCATGGTCGCCACCGAACCGGTGGCGGAATATTTCGGACCCGGCAGCCACGGTTCGACCTTCGGCGGCAACCCCTTGATGACCACCGCGGCCCTGGCAGCCATGCGCGCCCTTATCGAAGACGGCGTACTGGAAAATTGCCGGGCCATGGGCGACTACCTGCGCCGGCGATTGGAGGAGCGGCGCCAACGCTTCCCCTTCATCAAGGAAGTGCGTGGTCGCGGCCTGATTCTCGGCATGGAACTGAGCATTTCCGGCGGCGACATCGTCCAGCAGGCCCTGCAACAGGGATTGCTCATCAACTGTACGGCCGGCACGGTACTGCGCTTCCTGCCGCCGTTAACCGTCACCCAGGCCGAGATCGACGAAGCGCTGGCCATTCTGGACGCCATTTTGGACCGCATCTGATGAATCGGCGTGGCATTCGACATGCCACGTTCCGGCATCATTTTTATCAGGAGGATTGACCGTGAAAAAGGATTTCCTGTGCCTGGCCGACTGGAGCCGGGAAGAGCTCGAACAGATTTTCGAACTCACCCGCGAGTTGAAGGCGAAGCAGAAACAAGGCAAGAAGCACCGCCTGCTCAAGGGCAAAACCCTGGGCATGATCTTCGAAAAAAGCTCCACCCGCACCCGCGTGTCCTTTGAAGTCGGCATGTACCAGTTGGGCGGCCACGCCCTGTTTCTGTCCTCCGGCACCACCCAGATGGGCCGCGGGGAACCCATCAAGGACACCGGCCGGGTCATGTCGCGTTACGTCGACGGCATCATGATTCGCACCTTTTCCCAGGAAAGCGTGGAGGAACTGGCCCGCTGGTCCAGCATTCCGGTCATCAACGGCCTGACGGACCTGTACCATCCCTGCCAGGTCATGGCCGACCTGTTCACCGTTATCGAGCACAAGGAAAATTATCGGGATCTGATCTACTGCTGGATCGGGGACGGCAACAACATGGCCAACAGCTGGATCAATGCCGCGGCGGTGTTCGGATTCGAATTGCGGGTGGCAACACCCGAAGCTTACCGGCCGGACGCTTCCGTTATGGAGCGGGCGGCAAAGCTCGGAGCCCGCATCAGTTACCACAACGACCCGCTGGAAGCGGCCCGCGGCGCGCAGGTGTTGAATACCGACGTCTGGGCCAGCATGGGCCAGGAAGCGGAACAGGCGCGGCGCATGGAGGCCTTTGCCGGGTTCCAGATCAACGCTGCGGTCATTGCCGCAGCCGATCCGGAGTGCATCATCCTGCATTGCCTGCCGGCCCACCGCGGCGAGGAAATTACCGACGAGGCCATCGAAAGCCATCATTCCGTGGTGTTCGACGAAGCCGAGAACCGTCTCCATGTCCAGAAGGCCATCATGGCGACACTGATGGCCCGCGAGTAGACCACGGTCATGGTCCTTACCTGCCCCCACTGCGGTTTCAGCCAAGACGTGCCGGACGAGAGCATTCCTGCCGGCACCAACCGGGCCACCTGCCCCTGCTGCGGCCAAGCGTTCCGTCTGCAGGCCACGGAACCATCGGCGCCGGATACCGCGACGACGACCGGCACTCCGGACAGGCCGCCGGCATCCGATTCGCAGGTGCGCAATCCCTCTCAGGGAGGGCCCGGGCTGACCACCGTCAGCCATCCGCCCTATGCCGGGTTCTGGCTGCGGGTGGCGGCGGCCATGATCGATGCCATCCTGGTGGGCATTGCCAAGGTGACCTTGTCCGTGCTGTTGGGCGGAGTCAGCGGTGTGTTCAACAGTGTCTGGCAGGTGCCCGCCGCCATGCCCGGCCTGCTGCTCACCTGGCTGTTCAGTTCCGCCATCGGCATGGCCTACTATGTTGTGTTTACCGGCAGTTGCGGGCAGACGCCGGGCAAGATGGCGCTCTACATCAAGGTCGTGCGCAGCGACGGCAGCGACATGACCTATGGCCGTGCCGCCCTCCGCGAAGTACCCGGCAAATTTCTGTCCGGCATCCTGCTCGGCATCGGCTACCTGATGGTGGTGTTCGACGAACGCAAACAGGGCCTCCACGACAAGCTGGCGGATAGCTGCGTGATCCGCATCTGACCGGTGGTCGGGCAGGGACTCACACCACCTTCGCATTACGCTGTACCGCGCATACCGGCACGGCGTCATTCATCATATTGAACAAGGAGTTGACTTCATGTCGAAAAAGGGCGCTGTAAAAAAGGCGATACTGGCCTATTCCGGAGGGTTGGACACCTCCATCATCGTTCGTTGGCTCATCGAAGAATACGGCTGCGAGGTCGTATGCTTTGCCGCCGATGTCGGCCAAGGCAAGGAACTCGACGGCATCCCCGAAAAGGCCCGCAATACCGGCGCCAGCAAATGTTATGTCGAAGATCTGCGCGAGGAATTCGCACGCGATTTTGTCTTTCCCATGTTCCGCGCCAATGCCGTCTATGAAGGCCGCTACTTCCTGGGAACCTCCATCGCCCGACCGCTCATCGCCAAAAAGCAGATGGAAATCGCCTTGGCGGAAGAGGCGGATGCCGTTTCCCACGGCGCTACCGGCAAAGGCAATGATCAGGTCCGCTTCGAGCTGACCTATTTCCATTTCAAACCGGACATCAAGATCATTGCTCCCTGGCGTGAATGGACTCTGAACAGCCGCGAGTCCCTGGTCGCCTATGCCGAGAAACATGGCATTCCGGTACCGGTCACCAAAGCCCGGCCCTACAGCAGCGACCGCAACCTGCTGCATATCTCCTTTGAGGGCGGCATCCTGGAAGATCCCTGGGCCGAGCCGCCGGAAGACATGTACCTGCTGTCCGTCAATCCGGAACAGGCTCCCGACCAGCCGGAATATGTGGAGATCGAGTTCCACCGCGGCAACCCGGTAGCCATTAACGGCGAGGCCCTGTCGCCGGCCCAGTTGCTGGCGCATCTCAACGCCCTGGGCGGCAAACACGGCATCGGTCGGGCCGACATCATGGAAAACCGTTTTGTCGGCATGAAGAGCCGGGGCGTGTATGAAACCCCGGGCGGCACCATTCTCGAGGAAGCCCACCGCGGTGTGGAACAGATTACCATGGACCGCGAGGTGCTCAATCTGCGTGACTCTCTGATCCCGCGCTACGCCACCATGGTCTACAACGGCTACTGGTTCGCACCGGAGCGGGAAGCCCTGCAGACCCTCATCGACCAAACCCAGCAGACCGTCAACGGCGTCGCCCGGGTCAAACTCTTCAAAGGGCACTGCCGGGTGGTCGGGCGCAAATCCGATACGGACAGCCTGTTCGACCCGGAAGTCGCTACCTTCGAGGCGGATCAGGTTTACAACCAGGCCGATGCCGAAGGCTTCATCCGCCTCAATGCCCTGCGTCTGCGCATTCGCAGCCAGATGATGAAAAAGCGCGGCTGCTGATTCGCGCCCTCTCGATCGCCGGCCCGGCTTTCATTGGAAAGCCGGGCCGTTCGCCGCAACCACCGCACATTACGGAGCACGTTGAATCATGAGCAAAAAGCCCTGGGCCGGCCGCTTCACCCAACCCACCGATGCCTTTGTCGAGGCCTTCACCGCCAGCATCGATTTCGATCAACGCCTCTACCGTTATGATATCCAGGGTTCCATGGCCCACGCCCGCATGCTGGCCCGGCAAGGCATCATCGCCGCGGATGAGGCAGAGACCATCATCGCCGGGTTGGAAGGCATTCTGGCTGACATCGAGCAGGGCCGGTTCGAGTTTTCCGTGGGCCTGGAAGACATCCACATGAACATCGAAGCGCGGCTCATCGAGCGCATCGGATCCGTCGGCGGCAAACTGCATACCGCGCGCTCCCGCAACGATCAGGTGGCGCTGGACGTGCGGCTGTACCTGCGCGACGAAGTTCGGGCCGTGGCCGACCACCTGGCGGATGTCCAGCAGGCCCTCCTCGACCAGGCGGAGGCCAACCTCGGCGTCATCATGCCGGGTTACACCCACCTGCAGACCGCCCAGCCAATTCTTTTCGCCCATCACATGATGGCCTACTATGAAATGCTGCAGCGCGATGCCGGGCGGCTCCGGGACCTGGCTGAACGGCTCAACATCATGCCCTTGGGGGCCGGCGCCCTGGCCGGGACCACGTTTCCCATCGATCGGGAGTATGTCGCCGAGCAACTTGGATTTTCGGGCGTGACCCGCAACAGCCTGGACTCGGTTTCAGACCGGGATTTCGCCCTGGAGTTCTGCAGCGCCGGCGCCATCATCATGATGCACCTGTCGCGCCTGGCCGAGGAACTGATCCTCTGGTCCAGTGCCGACTTCGCCTTCATAGAACTGTCGGACGGTTTCTGTACCGGCAGCTCCATCATGCCGCAGAAAAAAAATCCGGATGTCCCGGAACTGGTGCGAGGCAAAACCGGGCGGGTCTACGGCAACCTCATGAGCCTGCTGACCGTCATGAAAGCCCTGCCCTTGGCCTACAACAAAGATATGCAGGAAGACAAGGAACCCCTGTTCGATACCATCGACACGGTCAAGGGCAGCCTGAAAATTTTCTCCGCCATGATCGCCGAGATGAAAGTCCGGGCGGAAGCCATGCGACTGGCGGCGGCCAAAGGCTTCTCCACCGCGACGGATGTCGCCGATTACGTGGTGCGCAAGGGCATCCCCTTTCGCGATGCCCACGAAATCGTCGGCAAAACCGTGCGCTACTGTCTGGAGCGGAACAAACTCATCGAAGAACTGTCCCTGGACGAGTTCCGGTCCTTCAGCCCGGCCATCGAGGAGGACATTTTCGCTCACATCACCCTGGAGGCTTCCGTGGACGCCCGGCGCGCCACCGGCGGCACGGCTAGAGAAGCGGTCGCCCGGGAAATCGCGCGGGCCAGGCAGGAACGGGCCCACCGGTCAAGGAACTGATTGCCATGAACCCGTCGCGTTGCTGGAAAATCGCCGTGTTGCTGCTTCTCGCCCTGCCCCTGGCCGCCGGCTGCGGTCGCAAGGGACCGGTACGTCCTCAGCGCCAACCTTTGCCTGCCGCACCGGAACAACTGGTGCTGCGCCAGCAGGGGGACCAAGTGCTGCTGAGTTGGTCGGCGCCGCGGGCCAACCAGGACGGATCCCTGCTGACGGACCTGGCCGGCTTCCGCATCCTGCGCATGACCTATGATCCGACGGAGGACTGCCCCGATTGCCGTGACACCTCGGTGGTCCTGCGTCAAATCGACTTGGAGTACCTGCGGGAGACGCAATTCATGGCCGGTCGCTACTTCAGCACCGATACGGGATTGACCGCGGGCCAGGGCTACCAGTACCGCATTGTGCCTTTCAATCGCTGGGGCCAGGACGGGGCGTCCGTCGTGGAGCGCATTGCCCTGGTCGCGGTGCCTCCCGCTCCCGAAGGACTGCAGGCGCAGGGACTCAACGGCCAGTTGCAACTGACCTGGGCCCCGGTGACCAACCTGCCGACAGGTATGGAATTGCTCGGCTACAATGTTTACCGACGCCGTCCCGGGCGCCCCTTTGTTACGGCTCCTCTGAACCGGGCGCCGCTGAGCGAAGTCGGGTTTGAAGACCGCGACGCGGAACCGGGCATCACCTACCTGTATGCCGTTCGCAGCCTGGTCCGCCAGCAGGACCGGGAAGTGGAAAGCAACCTGTCTCGGGCGGTGGTGGCCACCCCCTGAATCGCGGCATTTTGACATTCAAGGTCGGCTGTGTTAGCGTTGAAACCTTAATTACCTTCTGAAATCAAAGTCTTCCATGAACTGAAACGACAGGAGAAATTGGCATGAACCACTTTCAATACCAAGGCAACGATCTGTACTGCGAGCAGGTCGCGGTCAGAAAAATTGCCGAGCAGGTCGGCACCCCGTTTTATCTTTACTCTCACGCCACCCTCAGCCACCATTTGGCGACGTTCACCGCCGCCTTCGCCTCGGTACCACACCTGGTCTGCTATTCCATTAAATCCAACAGCAACCTGGCGGTCCTGAAGACCTTCGTGAACGGCGGCGCCGGATTCGATATCGTCTCCGGCGGCGAACTGTTCCGCGCCCAGCAGGTCGGCTGCGATCCGCGCAAGATCGTCTATTCCGGCGTTGGGAAAACCGAGCAGGAAATCGCGGCCGCCCTGGAAGCGGACATCCTGATGTTCAATGTCGAATCGACCCAGGAACTGGAGACCATCAACCGCGTCGCCGGTCAGTTGGGCAAGAAGGCGGGCATCGCCATCCGCGTCAATCCGGACGTCGATCCGCAGACCCATCCCTATATTTCCACCGGCATGAAAAAGGCCAAGTTCGGCATCAACATTGCGCGCGCCCTGGAGGACTACCGGCATGCGGCACAACTGCCGCACCTCGAAGTCATCGGCGTCGACTGCCATATCGGCAGCCAGCTGACCAAACTCTCGCCTTTCGTCGATGCCATCGCCAAGGTCCGGGAACTGGTGGAATCTCTGCATCAAGAGGGTTTTGCCATCCGCTATCTGGATCTCGGCGGCGGACTCGGCATTACCTACAAGGACGAAGAGCCGCCCAGCCCCGCCGACTACGCCCAGGCCATCATCGCCGCCACCCGCGGGTTGAATCTGACCCTGATTTTCGAGCCGGGCCGGGTTCTGACCGGTAATGCCGGCATTCTGGTGACCAAGGTGTTGTATGTAAAACATGGAGAAGCCAAGAACTTCGTCATCGTCGATGCGGCCATGAACGACCTGACCCGCCCCACCCTGTACGGTTCCTACCAGGGTATCGAAGCGGTGGAGCGCTCCACCACCGGCACCATGCTGGCCGATGTAGTCGGCCCCATCTGTGAGTCCGGAGATTTCCTCGCTCAGGATCGGGAAGTTCCGGATTTTGGGCAGGGCGATTTGGTGGCCGTCACCTCGGCCGGCGCTTATGGTTTTACCATGAGTTCCAACTACAACAGTCGTTGCCGGGTCCCGGAAATCATGGTCAAAGGCGACCAGATCCTGGTGGTGCGCGAGCGCGAGTCCTTCGCCGACCTGATTCGGGGCGAACAAATACCCGCCGGACTGTAAACCCCATCTTGCCGCCTGCCGCCGGCCTGTCGCGGCGGCAGCGGCGCCCTCAATTCACGGGAGGCCCCTATCATGTTTCAAGGATCCATGGTTGCCATTATCACCCCCTTCCAGGAGGACGGGCGATGGGACGAGGATGCCTTTCGCCAACTCGTCGAGTTTCAGATTGCGAACGGCACCGATGTAATCGTTCCGGTCGGCACTACCGGAGAATCCGCGACCCTCGACCATGGGGAGCACAGCCAGGTTATTCGTGCCTGCGTCGAGCAGGTCAACAAGCGTGTTCCGGTCCTGGCCGGCACCGGTTCCAACTCGACCACCGAAGCCATCGAACTGACCCGTCAGGCCAAGCAGATCGGTGCCGACGGCGTATTGCTTATTTCACCCTATTACAACAAGCCCACCCAAGAGGGCCTTTACCAGCATTTCAAGGCCATCGCCGAGCAGGTGAGCATCCCCCAGGTACTGTATAACGTCCCGGGTCGCACCGGCATGAACATGACCGCCGCCACCACGGTGCGCCTGGCCGAAATTCCCCATATCATCGGCATCAAGGAAGCCTCCGGGGATCTCACCCAGGCCAGCGAGATCATCGCCAAGGCGGGCGACAAAATCGATGTGTTCTCCGGCGACGATTTCCTCACCCTGCCCTTGATGGCTTGCGGCGGCAAAGGGGTCATTTCGGTAACCGCCAACATCATGCCGGCTCAGGTCAAGGCCATGGTCGTGGCCATCCGCGAAAGTCGCTGGGAAGACGCTCGCCGGATCCATCTGCAGTTGCTGGAAGTGCACCAGACCATGTTCATCGAGTCCAATCCCGCCCCGGTCAAGACCGCCGCGGCCCTGATGGGCAAATGCGGCCCGCATCTGCGCCTGCCGCTGGTGCCCCTGCAGCCCGAAAACCTGGCGAAACTGACCGAGGTTCTCCAACGTCACGGCCTGCTGGACAGCTAGCGGAAGACGACCAACAAATAGGGAGGAACCATGATCCGCATTGCAGTCAACGGTGCAGCCGGACGTATGGGCGGCCGTCTGATCGCCGCCATTCAGGAAACCGAGGGTTTGCAGCTTACCGGCGCCCTGGAGCACCACACCCATGACCGACTCGGCCAGGATGCCGGCAGCCTGGCGGGCTGCGGGCCTCTCGGCGTAATCGTGTGCGCTGATCGAGACCGGGTTTTGCAGGCAGCCGACATCCTCATCGATTTCACCTTCCCCGAGGTATCGCTGCAAAACCTGGCTGCCTGCGCTCGTCTGGGCAAGGCCATCGTCATCGGGTCCACCGGCTTTACCCCGGAACAACGGACCCAGGTTGAAGGATTCGCTCAAACCGTTCCGGTGGTGCTGGCACCCAACATGAGCGTCGGCGTCAATGCCTGCTTCAAGATCCTCAAGGACGCGGCCAAGGTACTGGGGGACGGTTTCGATGTCGAAATCGTCGAACTGCATCATAACAAGAAAAAGGACGCGCCGAGCGGCACCGCCGTGCGCATGGGTGAGATCGTCGCCGATGCCCTCGGCCGCGATTATCAGGCCAGTGCGGTCTATCATCGCGAAGGGATGTGCGGTGCCCGCACCCATGACGAAATCGGCATGCAGACTGTCCGCGGCGGAGATATCGTCGGCGAGCATACGGTCTATTTCATCGGCATGGGGGAGCGCATCGAAATCACGCATCGCGCCATGAGCCGCGACATGTTTGCCCGGGGCGCCATGCGGGCCGCACTATGGCTCGCCGGGCAAGCGCCCGGCCTCTACGATATGCAGGATATTCTCGGCCTGAAGTAAACTCGCACCTGTCATCCCGGTGTCTATGTAGACAATTAAGGAGAACTCTGTGGCACGTATCAACGACAACTATCTCAAGCTCAAAGCCGGCTATCTGTTTCCGGAAATCGGCCGGCGGGTCAAAGCCTTCGCCCAAGCCAATCCCGCTGCGAAAATCATCCGTCTCGGCATCGGTGACGTCACCCAACCCCTGCCTCCGGCCCTCCTCAAGGCCTTTCATCAGGCCGTGGACGATCTGGCCGGCAAGGAATCCTTCATGGGGTACGGTCCGGAACAGGGCTACGAATTCCTTATCGATACCCTCATCGAAAAATCCTACCGGCCGCTGGGTGTCGACCTGAAAACCTCCGAGGTCTTCATTTCCGACGGCAGCAAGTGTGACTGTGCCAATATCCTCGACATCTTCGCTCTGGACAACACGGTCGCCATCTGTGATCCGGTGTACCCGGTTTACAACGATACCAACGTCATGATCGGCCGCACCGGCGAAGCCGACGAGCAGGGCTACTACCAGGGCATGGTCTATTTGCCCTGCACCGAGGAGAACGGCTTCACCCCGGCCATTCCCACGGAAAAGATGGATATCGTCTACCTGTGCTATCCGAACAATCCCACCGGTGCCGTGGCCAGTCGTGAAGACCTCAAGAAATGGGTGGATTACGCCCTGGCCAACGACACCATCATTCTGTTCGATGCCGCCTATGAAGCGTTCATCACCGAACCTGGCATTCCCCACTCCATCTACGAAATCGAGGGCGCCAAGCGTTGCGCCATCGAATTCCGCAGCTTTTCCAAGACCGCCGGCTTCACCGGCGTGCGTTGCGCGTTGACCGTGGTGCCCGAAGAAGTGATGGCTCGGACCGCCGACGGCGAGGTCTATTCCCTCAACAAACTTTGGAACCGTCGTCAATCAACCAAATTCAACGGCGTTTCCTACCCGGTTCAAAAGGCCGCTGCGGCGGTCTATTCCGATGAGGGCTGGCCTCAGGTCAAGCAGATCATCGACTATTACATGGAGAATGCCCGCCTGATTCGCGAGGGCCTGCAGAAGGCCGGTATGACCGTCTATGGCGGCGTCAACGCACCCTATATCTGGCTGAAAACGCCGACCGGGCTGAGCAGTTGGCAATTTTTCGACCAACTGCTGACCGAATGCCACGTCGTCGGCACACCTGGCAGCGGCTTTGGACCAAGCGGCGAAGGCTTCTTCCGTCTTTCCGCCTTCGGCGATCGCGTCCAAGTCATCGAGGCCATCGGCCGGATTCAATCCAAACTTGCTTGATGCCAAAGGGGCGGTCGATGAACCGCCCCTTTTTTCGTCCGCGAGTCCGGATTCGCTCCGCCTCACTTTCACCGCAAATAATCCTTTCCCCGGCTCGCAACCATTGTTATCCTGAGGCTGATGCCGCCCGTGCGGCACCTCATCACACCATCACTGTAGGACTGAACTGCCGCACCACCTCCGGAAAATGGACTCAATGCTCGCCCATGGCAAGTTTTCAGCGCTATTGGATATCCTTCGCAGGGAAGACCTGATCGCCATCGCTTTTTCCGGGGGCATCGATTCCACTCTGCTGCTCAAAGCCGCACTTGATACCCTGGGGCCCAGCCGGGTGCTTGCCGTTACCGTTGTCTCTCCCTTGCTGCCGAGCTTTGATCGCAAACGCTCCCAAATGCTGACCAAACAGCTTGGCAGTCGCCAAGTGTTGGTGCCTTGCGCCGTATTGCAGAACCAGGATGTGGTTCGCAATGACGCCCAGCGCTGCTATTATTGCAAGCGCATGCTCTTTTCCAAGGCTTTGAAGGCGGCCCGCGAACACGGCATACACAGTCTGCATGACGGCAGCAACGGCGATGATGACCAGGATTATCGCCCAGGCCGCCGAGCGGCGCACGAATTGGCCATTCGGTCGCCTTTGCTGGAGGCGGGGTTGACCAAACTTGAAATCCGGCATCTCGCCAAAACACTGAAATTGCCAAACTGGAATCAGCCGGCCGACTCTTGCCTGGCAACCCGGATTGTCGCGGGCATGCCCATCACCCTGGAGCGTTTGAACCAGGTCGAAGTTTGTGAAGAGGCATTGCGGAAGAACGGCTTCATCGGCAGTCGGGCACGTCATCACGGGGATTTGGTGCGCCTGGAAGTAAGCCGCCGGGACTTTCAGCGCCTGCTCAAGGAACCGGTTCGAACAACACTCCTGGCTGCTTGCAATGCGGCGGGATTTCGTTTTGTCACGCTGGATTTGGCTGGCTACCGGATGGGCAGCCAAAACCTTCCCGAAGCTCTAACTCCGGGTGAAGCATCCTTTTCCTGATGCCAGCGTCATTGGCGAAAAAGGACCATGCCGAGGGTTGCAAATCCACTTTCAACTCAATAGCCCCTGCCGGAAAATGGAAATGTTAGGGCCTGCCGACCACCGAAACATCCTCAGATTGTGTTCCACCATCCTGCTCGGCCTGCTGCTGTTGTCCCGCACCAGCCTCGCCGAAACAGGTACTCTCACCGCCCGGGTGTTGTGGGTGTACGATGCCGACACCATCCACGTCGCCGGCATTGGTCCGGTTCGCCTGCGGGGCATCGACGCGCCGGAAAGGCAACCGGATCATCGCGATCGATTTTTCCTCAAACTGGGGATTGATTCGATCAGGCTCCGGCCGATGCACGCCGTTGGCAAGGAATTCCTCGAGGAGCTAATAAAGGGGCAAGAAGTCTCCCTCCTCGTGGAGGCGCCGGCCAGGGACAGATACGGGCGCCTTTTGGCCTACGTGGTGATGCCGGATGGTCGACTTGCCAACCGGGTACTTTTGGAGAAAGGCCTAGCAATTGTGTATCGCCATTTTGATTTTCAGCTTAAAATGGATTTCCTTCAAATTGAGCGTCAGGCGCGCCGCAAGGCTGTTGGATTATGGGAATCTTCCGTCCCACTGGACGGAAAAACTCTCCCAATCCCAATAGACTCCCATCCATAAACAACATGGTGTTGAACATGTCAAATATCAGAGATGATTTTCGATATATCCGCTGTCTTCTTCCAGAAGATGAAGCCCGAATCAAAAAAATTCCCTTTTTGAATATCGATACAGTCCTGGTTCCATCACCCTTCATCCTTGAAAAATCTCTGGATATCGATTACCGCCATAGTTACGTCTGGGATGAAGAGGGGGAAATACTTGGTTATTTTTTAATTTATTCAAATCCCTCTCGACAACGCTATCATCTTTATCAACAGGTCACCAGTCCTTTTGGCAGAGGAAAAGGCATTGGCTCGGCGTTCATCGAAACTCTTGCCAGTGATCTTCCAGATGATGCTTATGTTTACCTTTTTGTATGGGAGAAACTGATATCAACCATAGAATTTTTTTCGAATAAAGGCTTCAAGGTTGACGAAAAAATCGTCAACAAAAAGATGAAGTTTTTAAAGATGTCTGCCCTTGCGAAAACCATTCGTGAAAAATGCCTTAAGGTTAAAGAAACGTCGCATTCCATCGCCGACGAATTGGGCAAGGTTCGTCATGACGTGAAAAAGTCCTTAAAAGTTTTATTCGATATGACATCGATATTATCGGTGGACAATTACAACAAGGTGGTTGAAGACATCAATCGGGAAACGACAGCCCTATTAAACACGTTGAATCTTTACGAAGATCGCCTACTCGACACGCATAATGTCAACATCAAGGAACTGATCACCGACAGGCTGATTCCTTTTATTGAATCCGCCAAGGTCCCATGTGAAATAAGGATTAACCTGGGCCCGAAAATTTCTCCTGTGGTCGGCAACTATTTAAAATTCAGTCGAGCCTTAATCAACCTCGCTTCCAATTCCATTGATGCCATCGATGAAGCTGAACGCAAAGGGATCATCATCATTGATCTGAGGGACAACAACGATTATGTGCGACTGACCATTCAGGACAATGGCATTGGTATCAACGAAGAAAGGTTAAGAGTTGACAAAGATTTTCTTCCGGGCTTTGTCGGAAAGACTACAAAAAAGGATAATGCAGGAGAAGGGCTGGGTACAATTCAGATTTTCTCAACATTTGGCGCCAACAATATAAAGGTTGAAAGCCGCAAAAATCATTTCACACGTTGGATAATCAACCTGAAAAAAAGCACAACCAGCAACACTATTTACTTATCAAATAAAGAGTCGGCGTTTATAGAGTTGTTA
>Ga0334893_1000164_pt1:65000-110647 | contig 110647 bp, 88 predicted proteins | sample GraSluR3_MG_5_FD_207218 | JGI IMG/M metagenome (GOLD analysis project Ga0334893, IMG submission 207218) | Sludge microbial communities from methane-producing bioreactor in Wageningen University, Netherlands - Granular Sludge_09_05-R3 | ecosystem: Engineered > Bioreactor > Anaerobic...
ACCTTGCCGAAAATCTCCCGCGGCGGCTCGGTGATGCCGATATAGTTGCCCAGGGATTTACTCATCTTGTTGACCCCGTCGAGACCTTCGAGCAACGGCATGGTGAGCACGCATTGGGGCTCCTGCCCCTCTTGCTTTTGCAGTTCACGGCCAACCAGCAGGTTGAACTTCTGGTCGGTGCCCCCCAGTTCGACATCGGCCCGCAGGGCGACGGAATCGTAACCCTGCACCAAAGGATAGAGAAACTCGTGGATGGCAATGGGCTGCTGGCCGGCGAATCGTTTGTGAAAATCGTCCCGCTCCAACATGCGGGCGACCGTATAACGGGACGCCAGACCGATGAGATCGGCGGCACTCATGCCGCCCATCCAGGTGCTGTTGAAAACCACCTGCGTCTTGGCCGGATCGAGTATTTTGAACACCTGTTCCTTGTAGGTTTCGGCGTTCTGCAAAACCTGCTCCCGGGTCAGGGATTTGCGCGTTTCGTTTTTTCCCGTCGGATCGCCGATCATGCCGGTAAAGTCGCCGATGAGAAAATAAACCTGATGACCGAGGTCCTGAAACTGCTTGAGCTTCTGAATCAGGACCGTATGGCCGAGATGCAGGTCCGGCGCCGTGGGATCAAAACCGGCCTTGATTTTCAGTGGCACACCGGTGGCCAGGGATTTCTCCAACTTCTTTTCCAGCTCTGCTTCCACCAGGATCTCCACCGCGCCGCGGCGAATGATCGCTAATTGCTCCGGAACCGACAACATAGGGTGTCCCTCCTCATTTTATTTCAGCCCGCAGGGCGCATTGCATAACGGCACCGGGCATTATCCTCAAACTCAGGCAACCGGCGCCACAATCCTGCGAATAGCGCTGGCCCGCCCCGACTGCTCGTCCACGGTCACCACCACCCCGCACAGGGCCGCGTCCTTTTTTGCGACTTCGAAGCGAACCGGCAACTGGGTAAGAAATTTTTCCATGGCCAGTTCCTTGCGCATACCGATGACCGCATCGCGGCTGCCGGTCATGCCGGCGTCGGAAATATAAGCCGTCCCGCCGCCGAGAATCTGTTCATCCGCCGTCTGAACATGGGTATGGGTGCCGATGACCGCCGATACCCGTCCGTCCAGATAGTAGCCAAGGGCCATTTTTTCACTGGTCGCTTCGGCATGAAAGTCCACCAGAATCACGGCAGTTTCACGGCGCAGCTGGTCCAGTTCGCGGTCGGCGACCCGGAAGGGGCAATCCAGGTTGTTCATGAACACCCGGCCCTCGAGATTGAGAATACCAACCTTGCACCCTGCAGCGGTGGTACAGAAACCAACGCCGCGACCAGGCAGTCCCGGTGGATAATTGGCCGGCCGCAACAGGCGGGGCTCGCGTTCCAGGTAATCGTAGACTTCCCGCTTGTCCCAGATATGATTGCCCGTGGTCATGAAATCGATGCCCATTTCAAACAACTCAAGGGCAATGGCGGCGGTCAGGCCAAAACCGGCCGCGGCGTTCTCACCATTCGCCAGAACCAGATCGATCTGCCAGGCATCCACCACCTGATGCAGACAACTGGCTACGGCATGCCGCCCGGGGCGGCCTACGATGTCACCAATAAAAAGAATATTCAACAGTTCTCGCCCCTTCCAGGGTCTCCTCCGGATCGCGCCGAACAGCCAGGCAGCGGGCCGCTATTTTGCGTATTCAACCGCGCGGGTTTCGCGGATGACATTCACCTTGATCTGACCGGGATAGGTCATTTCCGCCTCGATCTTCTGCGCCACATCCTTGGCCAGGACATGGGCCTGAACATCGGAGACATCCTCGCTGGAAACCATCACCCGGATCTCCCGACCGGCCTGGATGGCGTAGCAACTGGTCACGCCCTGGAAGGAGGTGCCGATACGTTCCAAATCCTGGAGGCGCTTGACGTAGGTTTCCAGCATTTCGCGGCGGGCGCCGGGCCGAGCCCCGGAGAGGGCATCGGCGGCCTGCACCAGGACCGCCAGCACAGTGGCCGGCTTTTCATCCTCATGGTGGGCCGCCAAGGCGTGAACCACCTTGGGCGATTCGCCAAACTTGCGGGCCAGGTTGGCGCCGATAACGGCATGAGACCCCTCGATCTCGTGGTCCACGGCCTTGCCGATATCGTGCAACAGACCGGCACGCTTGGCCTGCTTGACGTTGATGCCGAGTTCGGCCGCCATGATGCCGCAAAGAAAAGCCACTTCGATGGAATGCTGCAGCACGTTCTGGCCATAGGAGGTGCGGTACTTGAGGCGGCCGATGAGTTTGATGATTTCCGGATGAATGCCATGGACACCGACATCGAAGGTTGCCTGCTCGCCCGCTTCGCGAATGGAGTTGTCGACTTCCTGAGCCGCCTTGGTGACCACTTCCTCGATGCGCGCCGGATGGATGCGGCCATCGGTAATCAGGCGCTCCAGGGAAATGCGCGCCACTTCACGCCGCACCGGATTGAACCCGGAAATAATGACCGCCTCCGGGGTATCATCGATAATCAGATCGATGCCGGTGGCCGCCTCGATGGCACGGATGTTGCGGCCTTCCCGGCCGATGATGCGCCCCTTCATTTCGTCCGACGGCAAGGGCACCACGCTGACGGCACTTTCGGCCACGAAATCACCGGCGTAGCGCTGCACCGCCAAAGCGAGAATTTCCTGAGCCTTCTTGTCCGCCGACTCACGTGCCTCATCTTCGATCTGCTTGATCCATTTTGCCGATTCGTGGCGGGCTTCGCTCTCCATCATGGCCATGATCTGCTGCTTGGCTTCGTCGGACGAGATCCCGGCCAATTGCTCCAACCGTTCGCGCTGGGCGACGCGCAATTGCTCCACCTCAGCCTCGCGGCCCCGGATCTGCTCCTCCTGTTCACCCAGGCGCGTTTCCCGGCGTTCGAGGCTTTCCTCCCGGCCATCCAGCTGCGTCGTCTTCCGGTCGATAAGCTCCTCTCGCTGCAACAAGCGCTTCTCCTGGGACTGCAGCTCCCGGCGCATCTCACGGGCCTCTTCCTCCCACTCCGCCTTGGCTTGCAGCAGTGCATCCTTTTTTTGGATTTCCGCTTCCTTGCGAAGAATTTCCGCGTCCTTGTTGGCTTCCGCCAGAATCTGCTCAGCGCTACGCCGAGCAGTTGCCAGTTCGTTTTCCGCCAGACGCCTGCGCACCAGGACGCCGCCGAGGGCGCCGGCCAGCAGTGCCACCCCTACCTGCAACCACGCGATTTCTATACTCAACGCCTTATCCTCCTCAATGTTGGCAACTGTCCAGAGCGGAGACCGCCGGCCCGAAGGCGTAGCAGCGCTCTTCCGTTACCAGCAGATCGAGACATACATCATGCTCTTCCGCAGGCAGACGCTGAACCAGTTGAAGTTCGTAGCACAGACCGATAACCTGGCTTGGGCGGCCTTGGCGGCCCAGAGCCCGGTCATAGAACCCCTTGCCGTAACCAAGCCGATGACCGCAAAGATCGAAGGCCACCCCGGGAACCAGCAACACATCCAATTCGGAGGCCGCCACCAGGTCTTGGCCTTCGGGTTCCAGGACACCGAAGGCTCCCGGCACCAGTTCCCGACGGGATCTGACCTCGACAAAAACCAGGTCCTCTCCGTGGACACGGGGGAAGACCAGCTTCTTGCCCTCCCGACGGGCGCGATGGAAAATCTCTTCCGTAAACACTTCATTCAAAATGGGGCTGTACAGGGCCAGGGTGCCGGCATCCCGATACACTGCCATCGTCAGGAACCGTTCCTGGATCCTCAAACTGTGGCTCAGACAGATCTCCGCGGCCAAGTGCTTGCGCCGCGCCAGCATGTCAACGCGTATCGGCTTTTTCGGCATGGTGAGAGATCCCCGAGGCAGCCCGGCGATCTCCGTAGGAAGTTGTTAGACGGGAAAGGATGGGTTATTCGTCTGGCCGCTCCACCTGAGCACTTGGCAGACAGGAGAAAAAACGGGCACCTTCAGCTGTTTTCCACCGTTTTATGCACTCTTTCGCACTATCCGGCAGAAACACCTTGGCCCTGAGCCTGGGCGGCATGCTTTGCATGCAAATCAGGGCACCCGCTCGGGGCCTTGGCCGCCATTTCGACCAAACGAACAAAAAACGCAAGCATGACCTGCGCTTTGGAAAGCAATCTTCCAGCCAATCTATCTAAAATCTTCTTACAGAAATCGACCGGCGCCGAAGCACCAACTGCATCATTCTGCGAAGAAAATATCGCCGGCATCCCGTTTCTTCTCGGACGGTTCCGGCCCTCCGGCACAGGCCCCTTCAAGACGTTCCAGCAGTCGGGCCAAGCGCATCGCCGCAATGCCGGCTTGTTCCTCATGCTCCTCGCGCAACCGCAAATAGGCCTGGCTGATGTGCAACAGTGCCAGCACCGCGGTGTTGAGGGAGTCGACGGAACGACTGCCCGCCATGATATCGGCCAGTTTCTCGTTGACGAACTCCGCTACCCGATGGATCTCTTCCGGCGCAACGCCGCTTCGGATTGTGTACTGTTGCCCCAGAATCGTGACCTGAACGGCATGCTTCAAGCCAGTTCCTCACCCAGCCCATCCAGCTTGGACAAAACCCTATCCAGCTCGGCGAGAAATTGCTCCCGCTCCTGCAGCAGGCGATCCCGCTCGGCTCCCAACCGTTGACACTCCTCTTCCAACTCCCGCTTGCGGGCCAGGAGCAGGTCAACCTTTTCTTCAAGATGGAGAATAACTGATAAATCCACGACTTTCCTTCGCTCGAATATGTTGGAAGTCTAAGAAAAAAACAGCATCAAGTCAAGGTATTATGCGGGCCTCTCAAACAAGGCCCGGACAAACTGGTCGGGATCGAAGGGACGCAGATCCTCAATCCCTTCGCCAATCCCGACAAATCGCACCGGCAACCCAAGTTCGGCGCCGATGGCGACCAGCATGCCGCCGCGTGCGGTCCCATCCAGCTTGGTCAGAGCCACGCCGGAAACGGCTACCGCTTCCTGGAACAGCCGCGCCTGCACCAAGGCATTCTGACCGGTGGTGGCATCCACCACCAGCAGGGTTTCATGGGGAGCGCCGGGCAATTCGCGATTCAGCACCCGGCGGATCTTCTTCAGCTCTTCCATGAGATTGGCTTTGGTGTGCAACCGGCCGGCCGTATCCAGCAACAGCACATCGGCGCCTCGAGCTTGCGCCGCCTTGATGGCATCGTAGGCCAAGGCGGCAGGATCGGAGCCGGCGGCATGCCGAATCACCTCGACCCCGGCCCGCCGACCCCAGATTTCCAACTGCTCCACCGCCGCGGCCCGAAACGTGTCCCCGGCGCCGATCAACACCTTTTTGCCCTGACCGACCAGTTGGTTCGCCAACTTGCCGATGGTCGTGGTTTTGCCGACACCATTAACGCCGACGACCATGATCACGAAGGGCCTGGCCCGCTCCGGCGCGAGGGGTTGCGCCTCCAACCGCAGTCGCTGCCGTATTTCATCCTGCAGAATTTCCCGTACCTGCTCCACCTGGCTGCCGTTGCTGCGAGTCAAACGCTGTTCCAATGCCGTCATCAACTCCCGGGTGGTTTTCATTCCCAGATCGGCGGTAATCAATATCTCTTCCAGTTCTTCAAGCAATGCATCGTCCACGACCTGACGACCCCGGAGCAGAGTATCAATGCGCCCCACAAGAGAGGCCTGGGTTTTGGCCAATCCGGCCCGCAGCCGAGAAAACAGGCTGCCCGGTTTGGGGGCCTGAGGTGCTTCGACCTGAGGTGCTTCGACCTGAGGTGCTTCGACCTGAGGTGCTTCGGCCTGAGGTGCTTCGACCTGAGGTGCTTCGGCCTGAGGTGCATCGCCTGCGGTGTCTTCCGCCACCGGCAGAGCTGACACTTCGACCTCCTCAGGATCCTGGGACACCTCTTCAGCGGGCAGCTTCTCTGACTGGGAACCGGGTCGAAACCCCTCTTTCAAGCGCTGCCACAGACTGAAGTCAAACCCGCGCTCGAACCGCTCCTCGCCGGGTATGACGGCGTCCCTCCCGACCCCGGCGAACTGCCAGGCGGGATCTGCGAAGCAAACCGGATTTTCTAATAGATTTCGTAACAAACGCCAGAAACAAACCATGATCATCTTGCCATCCCCACTTATGCGGTCTGCTGCCAGACCTTGGAAACACCATCGAGGGTGTTCAGGAAAACTCCGAACGCAACTGCTCCACACAACTCCGGGCCGCGAACAGCGCCCGACCCAGCAAGGCCTCCCGCAATCCGGTCAAAACCAGAAAGTAGTCGGCGGTGATGGGCAGCACCACGGTTCGGGTGCGCTCGGTACCGATCACCACCTCCTGCAAATCATCCCCGCTGGAGCGCTGCAGGGCGATGCGCAGGTTGTTGAGAATGATGCCTTTATAAGCGCCAAGGACCTGCAGATCGAAGGCTTCCATGCAACCGACCTGATCCACGGCTTCTCCTTCCCAATCGGCGATGATAGCGCCTTCGGCCCCGGGCACCGAGGCGAGAAGTTCTCCGAGCACGACCTTAAACGGCATAACGTCCCTCAACTGTCGTTCATGCGCACGGAAACCAGCTTGGAGACGCCCGGCTCCTCCATGGTCACGCCGTACAAGGTATCGGCCATCTCCATGGTGCGCTTGTTATGGGTAATGATGATGAACTGGGAACACTGCGACATTTCCCGCACCATCTCGTTAAAGCGATAGATGTTGGCTTCGTCCAGGGGCGCATCCACCTCGTCCAGCACACAGAAGGGCGACGGTTTGATCAAAAAGATGGCAAAAACCAAGGCGATGGCCGTCAACGCCTTTTCACCCCCGGACAGCAAACCGACGCTCTGCAACCGCTTGCCGGGCGGCTGCACGACAATTTCGATGCCCGTTTCCAGCAAATCATGCTCATCGGTCAGAACCAGTTCGGCCCTTCCCCCCAGAAACAACCGCGGGAAGATGGCCTGGAACTGCTGGTTGACCAGATCAAAGGTTTCCCGGAACCGTCGCCGGGTGGTATGGTTGATCTTGGCGATGGCTTCCTGCAATCCCTCCAGGGACTGCTGCAGGTCCTGTTCCTGGGTACAGAGAAACTGCCAGCGACCCTCCAGTTCCCGGAATTCGTCGATGGCGGTCAGATTGACCTCACCCATCTCCTCGATCTGCCGGACCAAATCCTGCAGCCGTCCTTCGGCTGTCGCAGCCTGAAACTCGTCCAACGGCAGGGCTTCCTGCTGCAGATCGAATCGGTAGCGTTCCAGCACGGTGCGATGCAGATGTTCATACTCCAGCTGCGACTGGCGCCGACAAAGGAGTAAATCGGCCACGGCGTCCCGCAACTTCTGAACCGCGCGCCGCTGCTCCTTGAGGGCTTCCTCAGCGGCCTCCAACCGGGACTGGAGCAAACCATGCTGCTCCTTGCGGCGGCTGAGCAGAAGCTGTTCCTCATCGCGCCGACTCGCCAGGAGCTCCATTTCGACCAACCTTCGTTGTCCGGCCCGTCCCAGCTCATCCCGTTGCTGTTGCAATTCAGCCTGTCGCTGTTCGTTCAGGTGCTGCCGGCGTTGCAAATCCTGCTGCAGTTCGACCAGACGCTGCAGGTTGCGGCGGCAGCTTTCTTCACGTTCCCGCAGTCCGGCCAACTCAACCTTGATGGCGGTGGCCCGCTCACGCCGCTCGGACTGCCGGCGCCGCGACAACAACAATGCTTCCTGCAACTGTTCCGCCTGCATTTCCGCTTCCGCCCTGGCCGATTCCTGGCCATGGAGACCTTCCACCACCTCGGCATGCTGCTTCTGCAGCATGCGATACTCCTCATCGGTCTGGTCATCTTCCAGCGTCAGGACCTCGAGGCGTTCGGCGAGTTGGGCCAGGGCACGACGGGCGGCAGACAGCAACTGCTCGGCTTCCGTCCGGCGCAAGGCCAGCCGCTGGATTTCGGCAGCCGCCTCGGCCTGGCTGTGCTCGGCCAACCCATGAGCCTCCTTGAGCGCCAGGCGTTCCTGGTGCAGTTGGGCAGCCCGTTCTTCCAGCTGCTCCAGCAGCGCCGCCAACTCCTTGATCTCCCGCTTTTTGGACAGCAGGCCATGGCCGCCGCCGGCCGCGCCGCCACCGATGAGAATGCCGCGATGACAAAGGGTTTCGCCTTCCGCTGTTACCAGCATGGCACCAACGGGCAGGCTCTGATCAAAACAGGCAGCGAGATCCTCGACCAGACAAACTCCGGACAGCAAATCCCGGACCAGAGCCTCCGCACCCGGACGCGGCACAATCAGATCCACCAGGGGCCGCCCGACAACCGGCGGCAGCGGTGCCTGGCAATCGCGATTTCGCAGCAGCAGCAACCCTCGACTGCCAGAACGGCGCAGGGCCGCCAGCGCCGCGCGGGCCGCCTCCGCATCGGCAGCGATCAGAGCCTGCAGCCGTTCCCCCAAGGCCGCCTCGACGGCGACCTCGTAGCGGGCGGGCACTTCCAATATATCCGCGGTCATGCCTTGCAGGCGCCCGCGCAGGGATTCATCCGCCAACAGTTGTCGGACACCCGGACCGTAGCCCTCGAGGTTGCGCTCCAGTTGTTGCAGGGACTCCAGCCGAGTTCGACAGGCACCGAGTTCCTGGCGGGCCAGCAACAGAACCTGTTCGTTGTCTTCCAACCGGCGGCGACCGACGGCCAGGGCCTCCAGCGCCTCCTGCAAAAGGCCATTCGCGGCCGCCATCCCGATTTCCAAGCTATCCAGCGTCTGCCCATGGGCCTCGGCCTGCCGGGCCAATTCCGCCTGCTGTTCGCCCAGGCGCACGGCTTCCCGCCGCTGGTGGGCCAAACGCTCATCCACAGACCGCCGGCGGCGCTCGATGTCCTCCCGGCGCAGGCGCAAGCGGTTGACATCGCTCACCATCGTCATCAACCGGCGGCGATTTTCTTCCAGACAGGCCGCGTCGGCCTCTTCCCGACCGGACCATTCGGCCAGTTCGGCCTCCTCCCGCATCAACCGATTCGCTTGTTCCTCCCCTTCCTCGACCAGGGACGCGCTGCTGCTGCGCAAATCCTTCTCTTCAACCACCGCCGCCCGCAACCGCTCCTGGATTTCCTGCTGTTCCTCCGCCAGACGCTCCTGTTGGCCCGCCAGGCTCTGCAGTTCCCGTGCATCGTTGTCGCGCTGCAGTTCCAGGCGCTGCAGTTGGCTGCTGAATTGAAAGACCCGTTCCTGAACCAGCCCCAGCTCCTGTTCCTCCGCCGTCTGCTGCAGCCGCTGTTGTTCCAGACGCAATTCCGCAGCCGCGAGCTGCCCTTCGAACCCGGCCAACTGCATGCTCAGGGACTGCTCCCGGACGGTTTGCTCCCGACACTCATCCGCCAACTCGGCAAACCGCACCTGGGCGAAGCACAGCTCAATCTGCCGCTGTTCCTCCCGCAGCCCGCGAAAGGTTTCGGCCTTGCGGGCCTGCCGTTTGAGACCGGCCAATTGCCGCCGCACCTCGCCGATGATATCCTGCAGCCGCAACAAGTTGTGGCGGGTCGCTTCAATCTTGCGCAGGGCGGTCTTCTTGCGGGCTTTAAATTTGCTGACGCCGGCCGCTTCCTCGATGAGAAAACGGCGGTCTTCCGGCTTGGCATTGAGCAGCATGCCGATTTTGCCCTGCTCGATTATGGAATAGGCCCGGGCGCCGATGCCGGTGTCCATGAACAATTCGGTAATATCCAGCAGGCGGCAGGGCTTCTTGTTGAACAGGTATTCGCTTTCGCCGTTGCGGTACAACCGGCGGGTCACCATGAATTCGGCATAATCCCGTACCGCGGCCGGACCAAGACCCTGTTCGTTGGAAAAGATCAGCGATACTTCGGCCATGCCCAGGGGCCGGCGACGTTCGCTGCCGCCGAAAATGATGTCCTCCATGGCGCGTCCGCGCAGATTCTTCGGACTTTGCTCTCCCATGACCCAGCGCAGGGCATCCACGATATTGCTTTTTCCGCAACCATTGGGCCCAACAACCGCGGCGATGCCCGGGCCGAATTCCAGGGAGACCCGGTCGACGAAAGATTTGAAACCGACGATTTCAACCTGCTTGATTTGCATGGGACCGACACTGATGACAGGAATGGCCGCGGCCGACTGCCGCTCCTACGAGAATTCCCGATGGATACTAACAATCTCCCCCAGGCATGTAAAGCACTTTGCCAGCAACGAAAAGTCCCAACCGCCAGGCAAAGGGCGGCTTGCCTTGCAGGCGGGTGAAAGGTATGATGGGCGACCATGCATGAATTGCGATTTTCTGAACAGGAACAGGGCCAGACCCTGCTGCAGGCTCTCCGGCAGCAGCTTCCCGCCGCTCCCATCGGCTATCTGCGGCAACTGCTGCGCCGTGGCCGCATCGCCGGTCCGGGTCCGAATCCGGGCGAGGACAGCCTGGTCCAGGCCGGCGCTGTTGTCTGGCTGCCGGACAGCGGCAGGATGCGCGATATCCTTGCCCAGTCCCTGACCATCCGCAGCATCCTGCTGGAGGACGAATCCTGCCTGGTGGTGTATAAGCCGGCCGGACTGGCGGTGCATAGCAGCCTCGGTCACAATCAGGACAATCTGACCGATCGCCTGCGGCGGCTCATGGAAGAGCGCGGCGTGGCTTACAGCGTTGCCCCCGTCCATCGCCTGGATATCGGTACCTCGGGTCCGGTTCTGTTCGGCAAGGGCCGTCACGCCACCCGCATGCTGGGCCGGATGATGATGGACGGCCGAATGGAAAAGCACTATTTGGCCCTGGTGGCGGGTCGTCCTCCGCAACCCGGCCGACTTGAACAACCGGTGGTCGCCAAAGGCAAAGTCCGGGAAGCGGCGACCATCTTTGAGGTGGCCGCCTACGGCCAGGATGGCGCCCTGCTGCGCCTGCAACTGGTCACCGGGCGCAAGCACCAGATCCGCCAACAGCTGGCGGCCGCAGGCTGGCCCCTGGTCGGCGACGAGCGTTACGGCGGTCCTCCTCTGGATGGCCTGCAACGGCCGTTCCTGCATTGCTGCGAACTGGTCTGGCCAACCTTCGAATCCATATCCGGCGGCCGGGTCTGCTGCCCCTTGCCCGCCGAATTGAGCGCCCGGTTGCCGCAATGGGGCATTGAACCGCCGCCGGGATCGACAAACCGCTCCCTGCCAGGCGGCTGAGCCGCCGCCTGCCCAGCCCATGGACGCATTCTTTAAAAAAGCTCTTCCAACCGACCGGTCAACCGGTTTTTTTCGAGGAACGGCATGGCCACCCGACGTCTGCTATTGATTGCCTGCGGCACCCTGCTGCTTGCCGCTGTCGCCGGTTCGGCCCTGGTGCTCGCCGGCCTGGATACGGCCCGCTACCGCGCGGCACTCGAATATCAGCTGAGCAGCGCCTGGCAAACCACGGTACGCATCGGGGACCTCCGCCTGGCTTGGCACCGGGGCCCGGTGCTCCAATGCAGCGAGCTGGAAATCGGTACCGCACCATCGATCCGCCCGCAATTGCAACTGCGCCAACTCTATCTGCAACCCAAGCTGCTGCCCCTGCTTTTCGGCCGACTGTCCTGTCGAAGACTGATTCTCGACCAGCCCCGTTTTCGCCAACCCTGGCCGCCGAAGAACGGTTCCGCACCCGATTTTGGAGAACTGTTGGACAAACTGGTTCGCAGCGTCCGGGTGAGACACCTGTCCATCAGCGACGGATTGGTGGAACTGGTCGACGAACATGGCGAATCCATGGATTTTTCCCTGTCCGGTGTGGAGTTGCAGGCCCGCAACCTGTTTGAATCTTCTCCCACCAAACTCCGCGTCAGGGCAACCCTGCAGCGCTCCGGACAACGCATCCCCCTGGCCCTGGACGGCCGCTTCCAACTGGCCGAGGACCCGCGGCACTGGCGCCGGACCGAAGGCCGCTTCACCTTGCACCTCGACGCCTTTGAACCGGGTCGTTTATGGTCGCCGGCAAAACACCTCCCCAACCTGACGGGCCGCGCGACCTGGCATATATCCGGCGAAGGGTCTCCGGCCACCGGCCTGCACCTGAACCTGCAGATAAAGGGCGAAGACCTGCGGATGGCCTGGCCGGATCGACCCCGGGATCCGGCCGCTTTGAGTATGTTGTCCCTCAGCACCCGCTGGATTTCCACTCCAAGCCTCGACCAGTGGCAGGATCTGTCCATATCCCTCGACAACCAGAAATGGAGCGGCCACCTGTCGCATCAGCACCAGCAACCGGAGCCCCGGGTGGCCGTCCATCTGCAAAGCGACTGGCTGGATTGGGCGCAACTGCGCAGGTGGCTGCCGGAGCCGAAAACCTGGCCGCTTTTGGCCCGGCTGCGCAACGACCTGCAGGCCGGAAAACTGCAGCTGCAGGCGAGCCTTGACGGCCCACTTGCCCGGCTGCAACCTGACACCCTGCATGAACATCTGGAAAGCTCGCTGGAGTTCCGCGACGGCAGCCTGCAGCTGACAGGTTCGACCCGCCTGGAACAACTGCGGGCTATCCTGCGCTGGCAGGAAGGCCGACTGGCCTTGACGGAGGGCAGCGCCAGGCTGCTGGACACCCCTCTACAGTTCCAAGGAAGCCTGGCCGCCCTCGACCAGGCCGTCCCCACCCTGGCCCTGGCGGCAAGCTGGCTGGCGCCGTCCGGCAAACTGGCGGCCCGCCTCACCGACCATGCCGAAATACGCCGCGCCGTTCAGGGAATTGTCCCCATCAACCTGTCTCTGCACGGCCCCCTGGATGCTCTGGCCGGCGAACTCGACGCGGATCTGGCGGCCTGCCGGATTCAATGGCGCAACGGGTTCGACAAATTTCCCGGCACCCCGGCCACGCTGCGCGCCGAGGTAGCCGTGCAAGGCGAACGGATAGCCCTGCGCAACGGCCTGCTGCAACTGCCGGACCTGGACCTGAAACTCCAGGGCTGGATCACCAAACGCCTGCCGGGTCCCCTGAGCCTGCAGGCCGACCTGACGGGCAGCAACCTGAAATCCCTGCCAATTCTGGTACCTGCCCTGGCCGATTTCCCGCTGGCCGGCAAAGCGCGGTTGACAGCGCAACTGAGTCGCACCGCAAGCCCCCCTCTCACCCTGCAGGGAAACCTTCGTCTGCAGCAGGTCCAGGTCGCCATTCCGGGACTGCGGGCCCCATTGCACCACCTCAACGGCGAACTGCGCCTGTCCGAAACGGGCCTGGAATTCCAACAACTGCAGGGGCAGCTCGGCCGCTCCAATATAACCCTTGGTGGTCTGCTGGATTTTCGCCCGGGCCGGGAGAGCCGACTGCAGGTTGCGGCTCCGGCCATGAATGCCGGGGATTTGCTGTTTCCCTCGACAACCGCGGTGCTGCGCGACCTCAAAGGCACGGTGCTGATCAAGGCGGACCGCCTGAGTTACCAAGACGTCCGACTGCGCCTGAAAAATTCCAGCCTGATCCGTGTGGACGGCCACACCCAACTCACCGCCAGGCCGGTCACGGACTTGACCGCTCGCGCGGAACGGGCCGTCATTGAGGAAGTCCTGGAACTGTGGGAGGGCGAGCCGGAAAGCGATGGCGAAGAGACCGACCAGGCCGGGCGGGTTACGGTCCGGGCCACGGTCGATGAGGCCCGCTTCGGTCCTTTAAATTTTCAGAAAGTGTCCGGCACGGTTCACCATACCGGCCAACAGCTGAGCATCCACCCCCTCGAGTTTCGTCTGGGACCGGGCCGGGGTCATGCCCAGATTCTGGTCGACGAGGCGCAACCGGCGGCCAGCCGCCTCAGTGTTTCAGGGCATCTGCAACAGGTCGACGCCGAAATTCTGCTGCGGGATCTGCTACAACGAAGGGGACTGGCGACGGGCGCCCTGACGGCGGATTTCTATCTCAGCGGGCCGGTCTCGGCATCCGTCATTGAACAGGGCAACGGCCAACTGCGCCTCCAGATCCGGTCGGGCGTCCTGCGCCAGTTTCCCTTTTTATCTAAGGTTTTCTCGCTGCTGAATGTCGCCCAGCTGTTTGCTCTGCAATGGCCGGACATGGCCCGCGACGGCATGCCGTTTCAGGAAATCGGAGGGAGCTTCGAATTGCGGCAGGGTCGACTGCGCACCGAAGACCTGCTTGTCAAGAGTCCGGCCATGAATCTTTCCCTGGTGGGGGCGGTGGATCTGCCCCGGGACGAGCTCGATCTGGTGCTCGGCGTGCAGCCCTTCGGCACCCTGGATAAAGTGGTGTCCCGCATCCCCGTGGCGGGATGGATCCTGGCAGGCAAGGAAAAAGCCCTGATCACCGCTCATTTCCGGGTCACCGGCAACAGCGCCGACCCGGATGTAGACGCCATCCCCATCACCTCGGTATCGGAAAAGGTGCTTGGCATATTCAGGCGGGTTCTGGGCCTGCCGGGCAAGATGGTCAGTGACGTGGGCCAGCTGTTCCAGACCGCGTCACCGCCCCCTCAGAAAGAGCCCCGAGGGGAGCCCTGACCGCTCCCATTCATCGCACAACTGTTTCGCCGGCCATGAAACAGGCCCACCATGCCACCCATGAAGGCTTGGTGCTCCAGTTTTTCAAAACCACCCGCCGCCAACTCGGCAAGAAAAAGTACCGGGTCCGGAAACGCCTGCATGGAAGCAGGAAGATAACGGTAGGCGTCCCGCGAGGATAGCAGGCCGCCGATGCGCGGCAGCAACCAGCCCCCGTAGCAGCGGAAGATCCTTGCCATAAGGGCGGAGCGGGGCTGACCGAGTTCCAGAACCACCAGTTGGCCTCCTGGCTTGAGTACCCGCCGAAACTCGGCCAACGCCGCGGCGCGCCGTTGCACATTACGAATCCCGAAGGCGATGGTCACCGCATCGAACATCCCCTCGCCGAAGGGCAGCGCCTCGCAATCGCCCTGCACCAGTTGAATCGCCGGCCAAGCTGGCCGACGCCGCAACTTGGTGTAGGCAAGATGCAGCATGGCCATCGATTGATCGAGGCCGACCACCGTCACGCCCGGCATGGCCCGGGCCACGGTCAGGGCTACATCGCCGGTGCCGGTGGCGGCATCCAGAACCCGGGAGGAAGTCGTCAACTCCAACTCGCCCACCGCTTTGGCGCGCCAGTAGCGATCCAGACCACCGGACAGCAGCAGATTGAGCAGGTCATAGCGGCGAGCGATGGCATCGAACAGGGGCCGGGTATCCTGGCCGGGAAGAAAGGGCTGCGGCATGGCAAAGCTTCCTGCATCAAAAACGAAAATTCTGAACCTGTTCAATTAGTGAATGGCAAGCGCAGAAGGATCTCGGTGCCTTGCCCGGTCTCGCTGAACACCTCGATGGCGCCGCCGTGGCGCTCGATGATGTGCTTGACGATGTTCATGCCCAGACCCAGCCCGCGCACGCCGTTGCAGGCCCCCGGTGCGCGGTAGAAGGTTTCAAACATGCGCTGTCGTTGTTCCGGCGTCATCCCGATGCCCTGATCCCGCACGGACAGCCGGTAAATTCCGCTTTCCGCCCGGCCGCTGATGCAAATCAGGCTGTCTTCCTCCGAATATTTGACGGCATTGCTGAGCAAATTCTCCAGTACCTGCTCCAGCTTGGCACGGTCCGCATGCAACTCATGCCGGCCTTGGGCGGCAAATTCCAGTTCGAACCGATGGCGGGGAAACTGCAACTGAAAATGCTCCACAACCTTGGTGCAGACCTCACGCAGATCCACCCTTCCCATCTCCAGAGGAATGGGCCGACCGGAATCGATGCGCGCGATATCCAGCAGATCGGAAACGATCCGTTCCAGAACTTCCGCCTTGTCGTAGATTTCAGCCAAAAACTCGTGTCGTTGTTCCTCACTGAAACCGCCGAAATCTTCCGGATGCAGACAGAATTCCAGATAGCCCATGATGGAGGTCAGCGGCGTGCGCAACTCGTGGGCGGCATTGGAAATGAATTCCTTCTTGACCCGATCCATCTCCCGCTCCCGGGTCACATCCTGAAAAATGAGGATGGCCCCGGTTGCCTCCCCCCGGGGATTGCGCATGGTCGAAATCCGCGCCTGATAATGACGCGGCGTGGCTGTTTCCCGCCCGGGCCACACCAGTTCGACCTTTTCCACACCGCTTTCAATACCGTTCACCAGCCCGCGCAACTTTTCCCGGATCTCCTGCGATACGCAGAGTCGGTCGAGGGGTTGCCCCACCCATTCGTCGGCAGCAACAGAAAAGATGGCCGCCGCCTTGGGGTTCATCATGGTGATGCAACCCCGCTCATCGATGGCGATGAGGCCGTCCCCGATGGAACGCAGGATGCTGTCGATTTTGTCCCGAGCATCCTGAGAATCGGCCAAGGCCCGCTTCAGCCCGGCCTCGCCGAATTTGCGATCGGTGATATTCTGGGCCACGCCGCGGTAACCGGCGAACACGCCCTGCTCATCCTGGCGGGGCAACCCGTTGAGCAGCAGGCAACAGGGCTGCCCGGCCTTGTGCAGGGCCCAGTGCTCGGCATTTCGAAACGGCCTCTTGCCATCCGTCAGTTGCCGACACAGGGCCAGCAGGCGCCCGGCTTCCTCGGCTACGAAAAATTCATACAGGGGCTGCCCAAGCATTTCCTCCGGCTGGAATCCCAACACGCTGGTCACCTGTTCCGATATGTAGGTCAGGCGCCAGTCCGGCCCGGTTTCCCAGATAATGTCGGCGATGCTCAAAGCGATATCCCGAAACCGGGACTCGCTTTCGCTCAGCAGGCGTTCAGCTCGTTTGCGATCGGTGATATCGATGGCCAAACCCAGCAGGCCGTCAAACTCACCGGCCGGATCGAGCACCTTGGTCTTGACGATTTGATAGTCACGAAACCGGCCATCGGCACCGAGCAGTCGCTCCTCGGCGGCGATATGCCCCTCGGCGCCAAAGGCGTAGGTGTCGGAAAGCATACACTTCAATGCCGTTTCCGGCGCCATCACCTCGGAATAATGGTCCGCGGAGAGGAATTCCTCCTCGGAGATTCCGGTGGCGGCGCAAAAATTCCGGTTGGTGAAAACCATTCGGTGTTCCCGGTTGAGCATCCAAAGGCCGATGGGCGCGGTTCGGAATATGGCATCCAGAACCTGACCCCGACGAAATTGGGAAGCCTCCCCCGCCGTCACCGGGTCTTCGACACCAACCGGTCGGGATGCCACCGGGGGCCGCTGCATGGAATAATAGAAATTGCGGCACACCACCCCCGACTGGATCACAAAGGGATGGCAGCCGATGGCCTCGCAGACCAGTCTCGCAGCCCCCATGCTGGGGCAGAAACTGTTGAGAAACAATACCGGCTCACCCTCGCCGCAGCAGGCCAGCAGGCGAACGAAATCTTCGATTTGGCCGATGCGCATCCCTTGCCGGCTCAGCCAGGCCATGTCGCAAAGCACCCGCAGCCCGACGCCACCCTTCGACGCCACGCGGCCCGCCAAATCTCGACAATACTCCAGCAACCGTCCGGCCCGGGCCGCCTGCAAAGCCGGCCGGACCGTCGTGTCTCCGCCGGCTTCGGCAATAACCGGATAGCCGAGCCGCGCCAGCCGACGATCGAGCACCGTACGGCTGGATTCGACCAATAGCGGCAGGCAGTGTTCACGCCGATCCCCGGCCCAGGCGAGATAGGCGGTAAACACCTCCATCTGTTCGGATGGATCTCCGGGGACCAGACAGAGGTGATCGTGAAAGCCGATGTGTCGCAACTGCTCGATCAGCTGCATGTGCCTGGGTATATGCTTTGGTTCCATCCATGGCTCCGGATTGTCAATGGGCCTACGGCACCCGCTTCTGCTCATCAGTTTACCATAAGCGTCTGCCCACCCCGGCGCTTTTTAATTCGGCATGAGAAGCAGTGGATTGTCGGCCCGCAAACGTGTTAATAAGGGGCATGAACTTCACCATGAATCCCATCGGCATCATCCAGTCCTGTTTCAAGAGCAAATTCGGCATCCCCCGACAGCCCGGGTTGTCGCCGTCCGCCCGGGCCACCCTGGAATTGCTGCCGCCCTATAACCGACCCGAGGCGGTGCGAGGCCTGGAGGCCTTTTCCCATCTCTGGTTGCTGTTCGTCTTTCACGACCACCTGGGTCAGACCTGGCGGCCGACGGTGCGGCCTCCGCGTCTCGGCGGCAACCAACGCCTGGGGGTATTCGCGACCCGCTCCCCGTTTCGACCCAACCCCCTCGGATTGTCGGCCGTCGCCCTGGAAGGGATGGACTGTGGGGCCGGCGGGGTCGTTCTGCACCTGGGCGGCACCGATCTGCTGGACGGGACGCCGGTGCTGGACATCAAGCCCTACCTGCCCTATGCCGACGCCCGGCCCGACGCCCGTTCCGGATTTGCCCCGGAAGCGCCGGCCGAACAACTCCGGGTGCGCTTTCCGGAAACGGTGGAGCTTGCCTGTCGGCACTGGGAAAACCAGGGCTACCCCGAACTGCGGGAGCTGATTCGAGAAATCGTCCGACTTGACCCGCGCCCGGCCTACCTGCCGCGCAACCTGCAACGGGATCAGTTCGGCACCCGCCTGCTCGACTTCGAGGTCCGTTGGCAGGTTGCCGGTGCCGAAGCTACGATCACGGAGGTCCTTTTTTTACACCAAACGCCTCTGCCGCTCCCATAAAAAAAGTCCCGCAGCCTGCGCCGCGGGACTTTTTTTCCTGTTGCCAACTTCTTTAGAAGCGACCGAATTCGCTGTCATCGAGGGCGATGACGTCTTTCGGGGCGGGTTCACGTCCGACCGCCGCCTTGGCGGCAGGCACGGTCCCGCCCCAACCCAAGGCGGGGGGAGCCGCAGTTTCCCGCCGCGCCGCCCGTGGTTTGGCCGCCGCGGCGGGCTGGGCGGCCCGACTGGTTCCGCCGACTCTGAACTGGGCGACCAGCCGCTGCAGACGCGCCGCCTGATCGGAGAGATCCTGGGCCGATGCGGCGCTCTCCTCGGCGCTGGCGGTATTGTTCTGGGTGACCTGGTCAATCTGGCCCAGGCCTTGGGTGACCTCATCCAGGCCGGACGCCTGCTCCTTGGAGGCGGCGGCGATTTCCGCCACCAGCCCCGAAACCTTGGCGGCTCCAGCGACGATGCCCTTGAGGGAGGCGGCGGTCTTTTCGGCAATTTCGCTGCCCTTGTGGGTCTTCGCCGACGAACCTTCAATCAGCAGGGCGGTTTCCTTGGCGGCTTCGGCGCTGCGGGCGGCGAGGTTGCGCACTTCCTCGGCTACCACCGCGAAACCCTTGCCGTGCTGTCCGGCCCGGGCCGCCTCGACGGCGGCATTGAGGGCCAGCAGATTGGTCTGGAAGGCGATTTCGTCGATGACCTTGATGATCTTGGTGATATCCTGACCCGACTGCTCGATGTCGGTCATGGCCTGCACCAGTTCCTGCATCAGCTTGTTGCCGTGCTCGGCGGCATTCTTCGCCCCCGACGACAGGCTGTTGGCCTGCTGGGCGTTTTCGGCATTCAGGCGGGTTTGCGAAGCCATCTCGGTCATGGAGGCGCTGATCTCCTCCAGGGAGGCAGCCGATTCGGTCGCGCCCTGGGACAGGGTCTGGCTGGCATCCGCCACCTGCATGGCGCCCCCGGCGATGAGATCCGCGCCGCTCTGCACCTGGGTCACCAGTTCCCGCAGTTTTGCGACCATGTTCTGCAACGCCTTGCCCAATTGATCCCGATCGGAAGCCAGCTTCACCTCAACATCCAGTTCGCCGTGGGAAATCTTTTCCGCCAGGGTCACCTTGTCCGCCAGGCTGACGGTCATGGCATCCAGGGAACGGGCCAATTGGCCGACTTCGTCCGCGCTATTGTGGGTCATGCGCTGGGAAAAGTCGCCGGCCTGGATGTTTTCCGCCAGTTTGGCCGCCGCACGAATGGGACGGGCGATGCCGCCGGCCGCAAACCAGAGAAACACGATGGCGCCGGCAGTAACCAGCAGCCCAACCCCGACCTGCATCATGGCGCCGACGCTGCCGCGCCGGCCCAGATCCTGATCCAGGGCCGTGGCATGGGCCAGCACCACCCCTTTGTCCACCCCGATCATGACCGCCCAGGGCTTGCCGGTGCGGCCCAGCTCAATGGGGGCGAAAGCTTCCACGCGGCCGGTCTGCTCGTTGACTTCCGCCACCGCCTCGCCCGCCTGAATGGCCGCCAGGGTCTTGTCCCAATTGGCATTGCCGGCGGCGCTGAAGGGTTGGCCGATAAGCTCGGGCCGCTCGCTGTGAGCGACGATCAGGCCCATGTTGCTGACGATGGCCACCTCGCCCTGGCCGTCAAACAGTTGGCCGTCCACGGCCTGGCTCAGTTCCTGAACGAAATCAAGGTTGTAATCGGCTCCGGCGACCCCGTAAAACCGCCCGTTGGCCACCACCGGCACGGACAGGGTGGCGAGCCAAACCTGTTTGCCCTGGACGATGTAGGGGATGGGATCGAGGACACTCTCCTTGAGGGTATCGCGCGGGCCGATATACCAGCCTCCCTTGGCGACCCCGTTGGGGTGCTTGTCGTTGCTGTCGTATTCCACCAGCGCCTGCACGGCGATGTTGCCGGCGGCGTCACGGGTCCAGTAGGGAGTAAAGCGGCCAGTCTCGTTGTTGTTGCCGTCCCGACCGGTGCGAAAATCGGCATCCCGGCCATCCAGGGCGTTGGGCTCCCAGCAGGAGTAGGTGCCGTTGAATTCTGGGTTGTTCTTCAACACGTTGAGGAGAATGGCGTTGATTTGGTCGCGGCCCAGGTTGACGCTGCGGCCGTAGGCATCGCTCTGTTTGGCCAGGGCGAAGGTGTGGGCCATGGTGCGGGCCGCGTCCAGCGCCACATCGAACCGACTTTGAATCCGCCCCGCCTGCATGCCGGCCAGGTTTTTCAGGCTGTCCAGGGTGCCCTCGGAAACCATGCCGGATACCCGCTCGCCCACCAGGCTCTGGGTCCGCTTGCTGGCCACCAGCCCGTACCCCACCAGGATACAGGCTGCCGCCAGCAGGCAACAGCCGGCAATAAGGGAAATTTTCATCTGAATGGAACGAATTTTCATACACTTCCTCCTTGAAAAATTGAATCGGCTCAGGCCCCGCAAAGACTGGGTCTGGTCTCGACATGTGCACGCAAGGTCCCGGGTAGGGACCGTGTTGCTCATTAAAAGCAAGGTTCAAGCCAATGCAGATCAGGAAAAGAGAGAATCCCTTATGATGAATAAATATTCAATGATTGGAGCCAGTTGGACACCCATTCAGCCGCAGCCAAAAGGCGGCGCTGCATTCGGAAAACCGGCGGCAGCCTGGGCCTGGAAGGCTGCCGGCCGGTCTCTTGACAACTGTCATAAGGTTGGCAGAAGGAAGGTTAGGAAGGAATCCGATACTGGCGGCAGAAACGCAGCAGACCGGCGGTGGAACTGTCAAACTTTTGGTCCCTGGCATCGTCCCGCAAGGCCGGCCGGATGGAGTCGGCCAGTTGTTTGCCGAGTTCCACGCCCCATTGATCGAAGGAGTTGATACCCCAGACGGCCCCCTGCACGAATACCTTATGCTCGTACAGGGCAACCAGGGCTCCCAGGGCACGGGGGGTCAGTTTGGGATAGAGGAAGGTGTTGCTCGGCCGGTTGCCGGCAAACACGCGATGGGGCAGCAACCTGTCGATGGTCTCCGGCGGCAGCCCGGCGGCCTGCAGTTGCCGGCGGGCCTGCTCCGGGGTGCGGCCGGCCATGAGGGCCGCGCTCTGGGCCAGGCAGTTGGCCAGCAGCAGGGTATGATGCTCGCCCAGAGGATGGTGGCTTTGCGCCGCGGCAAAGAAGTCGGCCGGTACCAACCGGGTGCCCTGGTGCAGAAGCTGGTAGAAAGCGTGCTGGCCGTTGGTGCCCGGCTCGCCCCAGACCACGGGGGCGGTCGCGTAATCGACGGCCCGGCCGTCGAGGGTCACGCTTTTGCCGTTGCTCTCCATTTCGCCCTGCTGCAGAAACGCCGGCAGGCGGTGCAGATACTGATCGTAAGGCAGAATGGCATGGCTCTCGGCGCCGAAAAAGTCGATGTACCAGATGCCGAGCAGCCCCATGATGACCGGGATGTTGGCCTCCAGGGGAGCGCTGCGGAAATGCTCATCGACGGCATGGGCGCCGGCCAGCAGCTCCTCGAAGCGTTCCATGCCCACGGCCAGGGCGATGGACAGGCCGATGGCCGACCACAGGGAGAAACGGCCGCCGACCCAGTCCCAGAACTCGAACATGTTGGCCGGATCGATGCCGAACTCCCGCACCCGCTGTGCGTGGCTGGACATGGCGACGAAGTGCCGCGCCACGTGGGCCGGGTCGCCGGCCGCCCGCAGCAGCCAGTCGCGGGCGGAGTGGGCGTTGGCCAGGGTTTCCTGGGTGGAAAAGGTCTTCGAGGCGACCAGGAACAGGGTGGTGGCCGGGTCGAGGTCCCGCAGGGTTTCCAGCAACTGGCTGGCATCGACGTTGGAAACAAAGTGCACCCGCAGGCCGGGCCGGCCATAGGGCCGCAGGGCCGCGCAGACCATCTGCGGACCGAGATCCGAGCCGCCGATGCCGATATTCACCACGTCGCGCACCGGTTCGCCGCTGAATCCGCGCCAGGCGCCGGAGTGCACCGCGGCCACGAACTCCCGCATGCGCGCCAGCACGCCGTTGACCTGGGGCATGACATCGCGACCCTCCACGGTCATGGGCCGGCCGCTGCGGTTGCGCAAGGCCATGTGCAGGGCCGGGCGCTCCTCCGTGACGTTGACCCGTTCCCCGGCAAACAGCCGGTCGATCTTGTCCTCCAGGCCCTCCTGGCGCGCCAACCGACACAGCAAATCGAGGGTTTCGGCGGAGATGCGGTTCTTGGAATAGTCGAACAGGAGTTCCCCGAAGTGCAGGGAAAACCCTTCGAATCGTTCCGGATCGGCGGCAAACAGGTCGCGCATGTGGACTTCGCGCATTGCCGCGTAATGTTCCTTCAGGGCCTGCCAGGCACGGCTTCCGGTCAACACGGCCACCTCCTTTGCAAAACCGCTGTCAGGCGGACTCAGACTCCACCTCCAGGCAGCGTTTGGAAAAATATTCGATGCCGATGGCACCGATGGGCGCAGTAATGAGAATGGACAGCACGGCAATGGCCAGGATGACGTCCCCCGACGGCACCCCCATGCTCAGGGGAATGGCGCCGATGGCGGCCTGGACCGTGGCCTTGGGCAGATAGGAGACGATACAGAAAAACCGCTCCCGCGAGGTCAGGGGTGTGCCGAAGGTGGAGAGCACCACGCCGACGCTGCGCGCCGCCAGACCGATGGCGATGAGCAGCAGGCCGGTAAGGCCGGCATCGAGGGCGACATGGATATTGACCTGGGCGCCGACCAGCATGAACAGCAGGATTTCCGCGAACAGCCAGATGCGGTTGAATTTGCCCGCCAGCTTGGCCGCCACTTCGGGCATTTTTTCCAGCAGGATGAAGCCGATGGTCATAACGCCGAGGAGGCTGGCGATCTCCACCCGGGCCTTGAGAGTCTTTTCGACGGCGGTCAGAAAGATGGCCACCCCCAGTATCATCATCACCTTCTTGGTGGATCGGATGTAGTAGGTGGTAAACAGGCGCACCAGCACGATACTGACCACCAGACCCAGACCGATGCCCAGCACGATAGAGAGGGGGATACCGAGCAACTGCAGGCCGATATTGACATGATGGCCGCCGTAAAGGCCGAGAAAAGCCGAGAACAGGGTGATGGCGAACACATCGTCGATGGAGGCGCCGGCCAGAATCAGGGTCGGCACGTTGTTTTTGGCACCGACCCGACGGTCGATGAAGTTGAGCATGGGCGGCACCACCACGGCCGGCGAGACCGCCGCCACGATGAAACCGAGGATGCCGCCTTCGATGAAGCTGAAGCCCAACAGGTAGATGGATACGAAAGCGATGGCGAAACCCTCACACAGACCGGGAATACAACTCAGCTTGAGGGCGGTCACCCCGACCCGGTTGAGGGCTTCGCGCTTGATGCCCAACCCGGCCCGCAGCAGGATGATGATCAGAGCCAGCAGGCGCAGATCCCCGGACATGCGCAGCATATCGGGATCCAGCCAGTTCAGCACATAAGGACCGAGCAGCACCCCCAGCAGCAACATGCCGAGCAACCCCGGCAACCGCATCTTCACGAACAGGGCGTTGGCCGCCATTCCCAGGATCAGCATCAAGGCCAGACTGGTCGTCATTTGCTTCCCTCCGCTTCCAAATGCAACATATCATCCGACCTCCGGCCGCTGCTCAGGCTTCGCCTTCGGCGCCTTCCTCCTCCACCAGGCGCCAGGCCTCGGCCACCAGGGCATCGGCCAGTTCCTTTTCCGGCACCTTGCGCACCACCTGACCGCGGCGAAACAGCAGGCCCATGCCCTGGCCGCCGGCGATGCCGACGTCCGCTTCCCGCGCCTCGCCCGGTCCATTGACCACGCAGCCCATGACCGCCACGGTGATGGCCCGCGGCAGGTTTTGCAAACGCGCTTCGACCTCTTCGGCCACGGCAATGAGATCGATCTGGCAGCGGCCGCAGGTCGGGCAGCTGACGAATATCGGCCCGCGCTGCCGCAGTCCGAGGGACTTGAGAATCTCCCAGCCGACCCGCACCTCGGCCACGGGATCGCCGGTCAGGGAAACCCGCAGGGTATCGCCGATGCCCTCGTAGAGCAGTACCCCGAGGCCGACGGCGCTTTTGATGGTGCCGCTCCAGGTGGTGCCGGCCTCGGTGATGCCGATATGCAGGGGATAATCGACCCGCGCCGCCAGCAGACGGTAGGCCTCCACGGTCCGGCGGACATCGGAGGCCTTGAGGCTGATTTTGATTTCGCCGTAGTTCAACTCCTCGAGCACCCGGACGTGGCGCAGGGCGCTTTCCACCATGGCCTCGGCGGTCGGGTGGCCGTAACGGGCCAGCAAGTCCTTTTCCAGGGAACCGGCGTTGACCCCGATGCGGATGGGAACCCGGCGCTCGGCGCAGGCCCGCACCACCTCTTCGACCTTCCAGCGCTCGCCGATGTTGCCGGGGTTGAGGCGCAGGCCGTCGACACCGCTTTGCAGGGCGGTCAGGGCCAGGCGATAATCGAAATGGATATCCGCCACCAGCGGCAGGGGACATTGCCGCCGCAGGTCGGCCAGGGCCAAAGCCGCCGCTTCGTCGGGTACGGCACAGCGGACGATCTCGCATCCGGCGGCCGCCAGGCGCCGGATCTGCTCGGCGGTCGCGGCGACATCCCGGGTGTCGGTGCTGCACATGGATTGGACGGCCACCGGGGCGCCGCCGCCAAGGGCGACACCGCCGAGAGTGATGCGGCGGGTGGTACGACTCATATTGTTAAACTCCTGAAATTTTAGCCTCGAATGGGCGCCTAGAGTTTACGCGTCGTTGGGCGGCAAGTCAAGGCAGGGCCGCCGGAACTTGACAGTCGCGAGGCGGAAGGCTTATGGTGCGGCACACTGAATACACTTCCATCCCAATTAATAGGATTTCCCATGCGCAGACCCTCTGGCAAGCCGCCCCGCACCCGGCGTCGTCCGCAACCCGACAGCATCGAAATCGAGGTGGATCGCCTGGATGAAGAAGGCTTGGCCGTCGGCCGCCATGGCGGCAAGGAAGTGCTGGTTACCGGTGCCCTGCCCGGTGAGCGGATCAAGGTCGCCATCGAACACCAGGGACAGCGACGCATGGTCGGCCTGTTGCAGCAGGTGCTGCGCCCGGCGGCGGACCGCATCAAGCCGGCCTGCCCCTGTGCGGCCGCCTGCCAGAGTTGCTCCCTGATCCACATGGATTACGACGCCCAATTGCGTTTCAAGGAGGACAAGGTGCGCAACGCCCTGTCCGGTCGGCCGGCCCTGGCCGACGCCCGGCAGTTGCCCATCTGGAGGGCGCCGCAACCTTTGGGCTACCGCACCAACGCCAAGCTGGTGCTGGCCAAACAGCACGGCAAATTGCGCATCGGCCTCTACCGGCGCGGCAGCCACGAGGTGGTGGACATCGGCGACTGCCCCCTGCACCACCCCCTCATCAACCGCATCGTTCAGGTTCTGCGGGAAGAGATCGCCCGCCAGGACATCTATCTCTACAACCCGATGAGCGGCCGCGGCCTGTTGCGCTACCTGTTGATCCGAGTCAGCCCGGGCCTCAACCGGGCCATGGTGACCCTGGTCACCGGCGAACGGGATTTTCGTCGCATCCCGCAACTGGCCAAATGGCTGCAGCGCAAGGTGCCCGAGGTGGTGGCGGTGCACCAGAACATCAACAGTTCCGCCGGCAATGTCATTTTCGGTCGGGAAACCATCCGGGTGCTGGGCGCCGAGGATCTGTTCGATCAGGTCGGGGATGTGCGCCTGCGCATTTCGCCCGGCGCCTTCTTCCAGGTCAACCATGATCAGGCGGCCCGGATCTACGAACTGGTGCGCCAGTGGGCCGCGCCCGGCCCGCAGGACTGGGCCCTCGACCTGTACTGCGGCATCGGCGGCATCGCCCTGCACCTGGCCCGCCACGCCGGGAAGGTGATCGGCATCGAAGTGGTGGAGGAAGCGGTCCGCAACGCCCGCCAGAACGCCGCCCTCAACGGGCTCGGGAACTGCGTGTTTCGCGCCGGGGACGCGGCCGAACTGATTCACGATCTGCACACGGAAGTCCCGCCCGGCTCGGTGGCGGTACTGAATCCGCCGCGCAGCGGCTGCGATCCCCAGGTCCTTGAGGAACTGGCCGGTCTGGCCTGCCGCAGCCTGGTTTACGTCTCCTGCAATCCGGACACCCTGGCGCGGGATCTGGGCCTGCTCGCCGGCTTCGGCTACCGCACCCTGGAATTGCAGCCGGTGGACATGTTTCCGCAGACCGGCCATGTCGAAACCGTGGCCCGACTGGTGCGAAAGTAATATCCCCGGATCAATTTCAGGCGCCCGTCAGGCCGGCCGCAGCAACAGACCGGAGACGAAGCGCGGATCCAGGTGTTCCGGAGCCAGGGAGCACAAATCCTGCTGCCAGCGCGCCAAACACCAGGCAGCAAAGGGGCCGGCTGCGCTCTCCAGGGTCGCAATCTCAGCCAGAACCGCCTCCTTCACGGCAACCGACAGTCGACCTTGGTCGCAGACCTGCCGGTGCAGAGCCGCCAAGGCGGCCGGGGACAGGGGCCGGGGCGCAAACTCCCCTCCCAGCAAACGATTCGCCAGGGCGGTAAGGAAGAAGTGGGACAGGCCCATCTCGGCAGCCGCTGCCGGCAGGCAGCCGGCAAGGTCCAAATCCTCCGGGACCGGCAGAGCGAATTGCCAATGTTCCTCGAAGAGCCGCCGAACCGCCTCGAGGACCGTCAACGCCTGGTCACAGCGCGCCAGTTCCGTGCCGTCGGCAATGGGACGTTCCGCCACCCCGTCGCCTTCCTCCAGGGCCGGAGAATAGTTGGGCAGGGCCCGTTCGAGGGCGGCCACCAGAGCGGCCCAAGGTTCCTCCAGGTAGGGGCCGACGGCGCTGCGTCGCAAGGCCCGTGCCCGACGCTGCAACAGCAGGGTGCGACTCAAGCCGTAACGAAACAGGGGCTGCAGGTAGGTGGCGGCGAACAGTTCGGCGGCGCGTTCCACATCCTCTCCGCAAAGACCTTCCAAGGCCAGATTGAGCAAGCCGTAGACCCTCTTGAGCACGGCGCGGAGTTGATCCCGCTGGCCGATATCGGCCTGTTCGGCCGCCAGCACCCGATTGACCAGGCAGGTGAGATCCCAGGCCGTACTGTCGTCGATGCCCTGCGCCAAGACCCGCGCCAGCACGCCTTGCGGGCGGACGGCGGTCAGTGCCAGACAGGGCGACACCTCCTGCACCGCCGGGCCGCCGGCACGACGAAAACGTGCCGGATCGAAATCCGCCGGATTCAGAAAGGCATAGACTCCGCGCGCTTCCGCCGGATCGGCAAAGCCAAGGTCCTGCAGGCGGGCACGGCGCTGCTGGAAAACCGTTTCCTCCAAGGTCACATCCTGTTCGGAGCGTACCGCCTCGAGCAGATGAACATAAAAACTCTCGTCCAGCCGACAGAGGCATTCCAGCAGTGCCCCGACCAAACGGGCAAAATCCTGTTGTTTGAACGCCAGCTCATAATAGCCGGTGCGCGGCCGGGGCTGCTCGTCATCCAGATAGGCTTCGAGCCCCCGCAGCACATGCACATGTTTTTTGCAGACCAGCACCAGCAATTCGAAATCGAGGCTGCGGGCGACCTGCAGTACCCGCTCTTCGCCTTCGGTCATGGCCAACCCCAGCCACAGCAGCGCTTCCCGGCCATCGAATTGATCCTGGTTCCAGCAGTCGAGATCGACAAAAGCGGTCAGTTGCTCGCCGGTAGTCAGTGCCAGCACCTCCGTGACCTCCTCACGGCCCAGTTCCTTGATCATCAGGAAAAGATCCTGCGCCGGCAGGGCTGCCACCAGATCGCTGGTATCGGCGGCCTTGAGCAGCAGGCGGTACTTGAGTCCGGCCTCCGCCCAACGCACGGCTTCGAGGCGGTCTTCGAAACTCAGGGCGTTGAATTCGGCTCCGGACATGCTTCCGGCGCGACTGGCAGCCATCAACGAGCCGGACCGTGACGGCCCGGAACGATTGCTTTTATCCATATCCAGGTGACTCCTGCGTAGTGGTATTGAGAAATGCCCGCTCAATGTAATGCAGGCGCCGGCAGGAAGCAAGGTCCTTGCAGCACCGTCACTTTTGGCTTGAACTGCGCAGGGCAAATGTTATTATTATAGAGTGTAATTTTCTCTCCATTGCAGCAATGTTCAGACGATTCGGTTTTTCATCAGGAGGCTTTCATGTCACGGGCGATGCGTTCCTATCTGCTGCTGGCGGTCCTGTTTGTGGCCGTCCTGCAGATCGCCCCGGCAGAAGCGGCGAAGCGTTCGAAGGGCGATTTTTCCATTTCCCCCATGGTGGGGGGCTTCAGCTTTGACAGCAGCAAAAAGCTGGCGGACGATCTGACTGTCAGCCTCGGTCTGGGTTACAACATCAGCGACAGCTGGAGCACGGAATTCGTCCTCAACTACTTCAACACCGAAGGCCAGGGGACCCAGCGGGGCACGGATGTGGACGGCTATGCCTACCGCTTCGACACTCTGTATCACTTTCTGCCCCACAGCAGCCTGGTGCCCTACCTGGCCGGCGGCATCGGCGGCATCACCCTCGATCGGGAAAATCGCGGCAGCGAAACCGATCTGCTGCTCAACTACGGTTTCGGCCTCAAATATTTTCTCACCGACTCCCTGGCATTAAGGGGCGATTTGCGGCACGTATACACCTTTCCCGACAACAATTTCGTCTACACGGCGGGTCTCACCTACCATTTCGGCGGTCCGAAACCCTCCCTGGCAGGCGACGCGGCCTCACCTCTGCTTGACAGCGACGGCGACGGCGTTCCGGATCGCCTCGACCGTTGCCCCGGCACCCCCCGCGGCACCAAGGTCGATGCCCACGGCTGCCCGGTGAAAGTTCCGGTCCGCGAACAGCGGCCCATTGCCCAGCCTGCCGCCATCGCATCCGCACCGGCACCGACCGCGGAAATATCCAGGCCGGCGACCTTGGCCCTGGCCATCGAATTCGATGCCAACCGGGCGGCCATCAAGCCCGGTCACCACCAGGAACTGCGCCGGGCCGCCGAGTTTGTTCGCAAAAATCCCACGGCCCGCGTGCTGATTGCCGGCCACACGGATGCCCAGGGAGCGGCGGCCGACAACCTGGCCCTGTCCCAGCGCCGGGCGGAAAGCGTACGCCGCTACCTGATGGAGACCTTCAACCTCGACGGCACGCGCCTGGTGGCCAGAGGTTACGGCGAAAGCCGCCCCATCGCCGACAACGGCACTTCGGCCGGGCGCCGGCGCAACCGCCGGGTGGAATTGAGCGTTTTACCGGATTGAGCAGGATTTCAAATACGCATGATGCAAAAAGGGCGACATTCCTGTCGCCCTTTTTGCATCATGCGCCTATGGCTGCCTGCCTATCACTGCCCCCAGGTTGCCAACCGGTGCGCGTTGCGTCGCCTGAAAACCGTCGGATCAATACGATCCGACGGATGGACTGCGCTTTGTTGCTTCGGAATAAAAAAGGGCCTGCATGCGCAGGCCCTTTTTTTCGGTACATTGGAACTTTTTAGAAGCGGTATTTCATGCCGATATTGTAGCTCCAGACCTTGAGGTCGAGGTCGAATTTCGTCCCATTAACCTTCGCATCGTGCTCGGCATTCAGGTACATGATATCGACATTGGCGTACAGGTTGCCCATGATATGGATATCGGCGCCGGCCTTGGCAGCCCACCCAAAGGCGTCATCGATCTTCAGATCAACTCGATTACCTGTAATGGACAGCGTTTCGTCCCAGGGCAAAATCCAGCAGAAACCGCCGCCAACATAAGGGCTGATTTTCCACTGGGGCATGGGATGATATTTGACATAGAGGGACGGCGGCAGCAACCAGGCCTTGCCGGAACCGATTTCGGACCCCCCAGCCTTAACCACGAGATCGGTGTGGGCAACAGCCGCTACCAATTCGGCACTGAAATTGGGGGTCAAAAAATATTCCACGGTCAAACCACCGGTCATGGTGTCCTCGGCGCTGACCAAGCCAACCAAGTTCTCATCCACATCGGGATTGAGATACATAATCTGAGTACCGACGCTCCAGCGCTTGAAATTCTGCCCGGCAGCCAGGCTCACCGAGGCCGTCGCCAGCACCAGCAGGGCGGCGAGCAGGACACTTCCCGTTCTTGCAACTACGCTCTTCATTGTTGCCTCCATTCGCAAAAAAGACGACCAAATACAAGGCGGCCCGATGCCACCCTGCAAAACACTGTTTTGTAATATCCAGCGCTCGGCGGTTACTATCGCCTCCCAAGCCTCTTTCTGTAGAACAAGTTCCGACCCATGTCAACCGATACTTACCGTATACGATATCTGGCGGAACACAAAATTCGTATACGCAATTTTCGAGCGGCCCCCATGAAACCAGCAACGTTACCCCAAATTTCGGCCCGGTCAATCCTGCGCAATTTCAAGTCCGAAGTCGCTCCAAACCGGACAGTGGTCGGAAGGCCGCTCCATGCCCCGCAGTTCATAGTCGATGCCCGCCCCCTGCAAAACAGCCGTCAGGGGTGAAGTCGCCAGCATGACATCGATGCGCAGGCCCCGAGGCGGAACCCGCTCGAAACCCCGGCTGCGGTAATCGAACCAGCTGAAGCGGTCGGACACTTCGGGGTGCAAAACTCGAAAGGTATCCTGCAGCCCCCAGTCGAGCAACCCCTGCAGCCACTGCCGCTCCTCGGGCAGGAAGGAACATTTGCCGCTGCGCAGCCAGCGACGGGCGTTGTCATCGCCGATACCGATATCGCCATCGGTAAGCGCGACATTGGCATCGCCCATGAGGATGAGACGATCATCGGGGCTGAATTGCTCAGCCAGATAGCGGCCAAGGTCCTTGTAAAAGCGCTCCTTGGCGGGAAACTTTACGGGATGTTGCCGATCTTCGCCCTGCGGCCAATAGGCATTCGCCACCCAGAGCCGACCACCGTCGGTCATGGGATAGGCGGCAAAGACCACCCGGCGCTGCGCCTCCTCGGGGTCGTCAGGCAATCCCTTGACCACCTCCAACGCCGGCCGGCGGGACAGCAGAGCGACGCCGTAGTGCCCCTTCTGACCATAAAACTCAGCCCGGTAGCCCAGAGCGGTCACGGCTTCCAGAGGAAATTCTTCATCACTGACCTTGGTTTCCTGCAGGCCGATGACATCCGGCCGGTATTTGGCCACCAGCGCCTCCAGCTGATGGAGCCGCGCCCGGATGCCGTTGATGTTGAAGGATACAATCTGCATGGCTGTTTTCCCTTCGACTCACGCCTTTCTGGCCGCAAGCAGCAAATGCGGGGCCGCCCTTCGATTGACCGCCGCCAGTTCCATGACCTGCCACTCCCCGGGCGGCAGGGAGGAGAATAATTTCCGAACCGCGGCAGACTCCCCGGCACCGCCGGCATGCCCCGGATAAAGCACTACCGTGATGCGTCCGCCGGGAAGCAGCCGTTCCAAGGCCGCGCGCAAAGCGGCGCAAGTGGTGTCGGTTCGGGTCACCAGGGCATGATCGCCGCCGGGACAATAACCGAGATTGGCCATCACCGCCCGTAGCGGGCCTTCCACATAACGCTCCAGCCGGGAGTGGCAAGCCGCTACCAGCAGCGCCCCGGGCGCCGCCGCCGGCGGCCCCTCCGAAGCAGTCCAGGTCACGCTCGTGCCTTGCTCCTGCAATCGCTCCGCGGTGCGCTGCAGGGCCTGGTGCTGAATATCGAAAGCGACGACCCGACCGGGGGCACCCACCATCCGACACAAAAAAGCCGTATCGTGGCCATTGCCGGCCGTCAGATCCACCGCCATGTCGCCCGGCTGCAAAACCCCGCTTATCCAGAGCCGGGCCCAATCCGTCATTCTTGCCAGAGGGCACGCATCACCTCGGGTGCTGCCGTCAGATTCTTTGTCCGCCGCCCAAGCGGCCGAACCATCAGCCTTTTCTCTGTCTGCCATCGCGTTTTCCTCGCCGCCGATTGCCCGCATAACTGCCGGGCACCATTATGCGAAGGGGACCATGATCCTGTCAATGCGCCACACCATCCCGGTTGGATGCATCATCAGGGGGCTTGAAGCGTTAGCGGTATTTTGCTATACATTATTAGCACTCTGCCTCGATGAGTGCTAATACCATGCGACTTTTTCCGGTTATGGAGGTTCAAGTCATGAGCAATACCATGCTGCCCGCCTTGCCCGATACCCTGGACCTGTACATCGCCCAAATCAAGCAGTTTCAGATCCTGTCCCGGGAGGAAGAACTCCAACTGACCACCGCCTACCGGAGGGAAGGCAGCGTCGATGCCGCCCATCGCCTGATCTGCGCCAACCTGCGGTTTGTCGTCAAGATCGCCCATGAATATCGCGGCTACGGCCTCAAGCTGCTCGATTTGATCCAGGAAGGCAACATCGGCCTGATGATGGCCCTGAAAAAATTCGAACCCGATCGCGGGCTGCGCTTCATCACCTACGCAGTCTGGTGGATCCGGGCCTTCATTCACAACTTCATCATCCGCAACTGGTCTCTGGTCAAAATTGGGACCACCCAGGCCCAGAAGAAGTTGTTCTTCAAGCTCGGCCAGGCCCGGGAGGCACTGCGGCGGATGACCGGCACCGCCCCTGCCAGCGAGATTGCCCGGCAACTGCAGGTCAGCGACCAGGAAGTGGAGGAGATGAGCCGGCGCATGGCCGGTCATGATGCTTCCCTGGATGTCGAGCTGGTTGCAGGCGAAGGCTATTCCCTGCTCGACACATTAGCCGATGATCGCGCCGACCAGGAGCAATTGCTGCTCCAACAGGAAGAGCGACGTCTGACCCAAAAAAGGGTCCGGGTGGCCCTGCAGGGATTGAACGAACGGGAGCGGCACATCGTGACGGACCGCATTCTCAGCGACCAGCCCCGCACCCTGCAGGAACTGGCCGACGATTACGGCATCAGTCGCGAGCGCATTCGTCAGGTGGAAAAAAATGCCCTGGAGAAAATCCGCCGGGCCTTGGTGCTGGATGCCGACCAGGAGCATCGGCAGCGGCCCGAAAAGAGCAGGGCTGCGACTCTGGCGCATTGACAAACAACGGTAAATCCCTTAAGTTGGCACGGCTTGCGTCCTTTGCAACCATAGTGCTGACCTCCCGGGGGCCCCAATGAAAACCACTCTGTCGCTTTTGCTGCTCCTCATTCTGGTCGCCGGCTGTGCATCCAAAACGGCGCCCGTCGGTTCATCGGCCCAGGATTTTTTCCGCCAGGGGGAAGAAGCCATGGCCAAGGGGCGCTACCGGGAGGCGGTCACCGCTTTCGGCGAAGCCCGTCAAATCTTCGAATCGGCCGAGCTCAACCGCCGGGCCGATCTCAACATTGCCGAGGCCCATTTTCTCGACAAGGAGTATGTCGAAGCGGCGGCCGCCTACGAAAACTTTCTAAAACAGTACCCCGGCAGCGCCGAGGCAGCGCGCGTCATGTACCGGCTGGGCATGTCCTATTTCAACCAGATCCTGTCCATGGATCGCGATCAGACGGCTACCCAGAGCGCCCTGGTAACCTTTGAAAGTCTCCTGCGGCTGTACCCCAACGCACCGGAAGCTGCCGAAGCGACGGCCCGCATCCAGGCCTGCCGTGAACAGCTAGCCGCCCATGAACTCTATGTCGGCAGGTTTTACCTGAAGATGGCCCGCCACCAGGCCGCCATCGGCCGTCTGCAGAAACTGCTCAAGGACTACCCGGACTATCCGGGCCGTAGCGAAGCCTACCTGCTCCTCGGCCAGGCCTACCTGAACAACGGCCACCCCAATCTGGCGGTACAGACCTTCGAACAGCTGATTGCCGACCAGCCGCGCTCGTCCGAGGCGGCCCGCGCCACGGAAATTCTGCGCCAGCGTTTCTGATGGTTCGCCCTGCCGGACCTCAGAGTATCTGCCCTTCCCCCGCCGCGATCCTCTGGGAGCCGGACGGAAGTGACAATATGAATGGTTACACCCCGCACCGGCCGGAGTCCTCCGCGCCGGTGCTTTTGCGGCCGGCCGCGACCACCGGTCCCAGCCAGCCCGGAGAACTGCCATGTCCGACCTTCAGCAACGCATCGCCTGTCCCGCCCTGTTCCAACGCATCCGCACCGCCCAGGATGTCCTTCCGCTCTTCAAAAACGGCATGAATCTCGGTTGGTCTGGTTTTACCCCGGCCGGCTATCCCAAAGCGGTACCGAAGGCCCTGGCGGACCACGTCGAACAGCACAACCTGCAGGGGCAGTTGCGTTTCAATCTGTTTATCGGCGCCTCCGTCGGTACGGAAACGGAAGATCGTTGGGCCGGCCTGGACATGATCGCCCGCCGCTGGCCCTACCAGAACGGTCGCAACATCCAGGAAGGAATCAACAACGGCCGCATCCGCATGCAGGACAAGCATCTGTCCATGTTCGCCCAGGACCTGGTGTACGGTTTTTATACCAAGGATCTGGGCGGCCGACTGGATTTGGGCATCATCGAGGCGACGGCCATCACGGCCGAGGGCGGCATCATCCTGGCGGGCTCCATCGGCGCCGCGACGGAAATCATCCAGATGGCCGATCGGCTGATCATCGAGATCAATACCGCCATCCCCAACCACGAGGGGCTGCACGACATCGTCATGATCGAACCGCCGCCGCACCGGCAACCCTATCCCATTACCCGGGTCAGCGACCGCATCGGCACTCCGTTTGTGCCCTGCGATCCGGACAAGATCGTCGCCATCATCGAGTCTCGGGAAGCCGACACCGGCCGGGCCATGGGCGAAACGGACGCGGTTTCCGAACGCATCGCCGGCCATATCCTCGACTTTTTCCAGGCCGAAGTCGATGCCGGCCGCCTGCCCGCCAATCTCCTGCCCCTGCAGTCCGGAGTCGGCAACATCGCCAACGCCGTGGTCGGCGGCCTGGTCAAGGGCCCCTTTTCGGGACTGACCCTGTACACGGAAGTCCTGCAGGACACCATGCTGGACTTTTTCGACTCCGGCAAGCTGGACTTTGCCTCCACCACCTCCCTGGCCCTGTCCGCCGGAGGCTTCCAACGCTTTTACCAGAACTGGGACCGCTACAGCTCCAAGGTCGTGCTGCGTCCCCAGCACCTGGCCAACAGTCCGGAAATCATCCGCCGCCTCGGCGTCATCGCCATGAATACCCCGGTCGAATTCGACATCTACGCCCACGCCAACTCAACCCTGGTCGGCGGCACCCGCATGATCAACGGCATCGGCGGCTCCGGCGACTTCCTGCGCAACGCCTACCTGTCCATCATGCACACGCCCTCGGTGCGCGCCACCCGCTACGATCCCACCGGCATCAGCTGCGTGGTACCCATGGTGCCCCACGTCGACCACACGGAACACGATCTGGACGTGCTGGTGACGGAACAGGGTCTGGCGGATTTGCGCGGCCTGTGCCCGCGGGATCGCGCCCAGACCATCATCGACCGCTGCGCGCACCCCGACTACCGCCCGCTGCTGCAGGAATACTTCGACCGGGCCAGCCGCGCCTGCCTGTCCCGCGGCGTCGGCCACGAACCGCACCTGCTTGACCGGGTGTTCCGCATGCAGCAGCATCTGGCCAGCCACGGCACCATGAAAGTCCCCAACTGGAACTGATCCGGCAAGGTGGTCGGCAAACGGCAGAGCCCGTTAGGATTCCTTGTCGGATCCGCGACTGCGGGGATGGGCCCGGTCATAGACCGCCATCAGGCGGTCGAGACTGACCTGAGTGTACTTCTGGGTGGTGGAAAGGGAGGCGTGGCCGAGAAGTTCCTGAATGGCGCGCAGATCGGCGCCACCGTCCAGCAGATGGGTGGCGAAGGAGTGCCGCAGGGAATGGGGGGTGGCGGCCTTGAGAATGCCGGCGGTCAGCAGCCGTTGACGCAGATTGCGCTCGATGCTGCGCGGAGTCAGGCGTCCGCCCCGGTAGTTGAGAAACAGGGCCCGCTCCGGTCCCGGCCGGCCCCGGCAGTCCAGATAATCCCGCAGGGCCGCGCAGGCCTTGCTCCCCACCGGCACGATACGCTCTTTGTTGCCCTTGCCCCGCACCCGCACCAAGCCCTCCTCCAGATCCAGGTGGCCGACATCCAGGGCCGTCAACTCGCCGACCCGCAAGCCGCAGGAATACAGGGTTTCGAGGATGGCCCGATCGCGCAGGCCGAGTTCATCGTCTTCGCAGGCCGCAGCCAGCAACGCGAAGATTTCGTCCACCGTCAGGGTTACCGGCAGATGCTGTTCACGGCGCGGGGTGAGCAGGCCGGCGGCCGGATTGACCGCCAGATCCCCTTCCCGCACCAGGAACCGGAAAAAGGATCGCAGCGCCGAAAGCTTGCGGGCAATGGTCGCGCGACCGTTGCAACGGTGCAGCATGGCCAGGTAGCGCCGCAGCAGCACCGGGGTCAGCTCCTGCAGCGCCTGAGCGGACGCCTGGTCGCCGGCGGCTTCCCGCAGGAACCCCGCGAACTCATGAAGGTCCTGGCGGTAGGCACGGCGCGTATGCGGCGACATGCTGCGTTCATGCTCCAGATGTCCCGCGAATCTGTCAATCAGTCGTTTCATCCCAGCTCCTGCCCGGCGGCCGGCGAGCGCCGTTGACGCCCTCCCGCTCGCATGCCATAATACCCATCCTGACGCACAGCTTGTCCTTGTTTTTCAAAATCTTACCCGCTGTCAAGGGCACTTGGCAACCCATCAAGCCGGAGACATGATGCTTATCACCCTGGATATTCTCACCCAGCGGCGCAGCCAGATGATCGACCTGACCGAAAAGATTCGCCAGGCGATTCGGCAGAGCGGAATCTTCACCGGCCAAGCCCTGGTTCACGTCCCCCACACCACGGCCGCCCTGACCATCAACGAGAATGCCGACCCCGATGTGATGCACGATCTGCAGGAGTTCTTCACCCGCATCGCGCCCCCGGGCGACACCTACCGACATCGGGAGGGGAACAGCGACGCCCATATCAAGAGTTCCCTGCTCGGCGTCACCCTGCCCCTCATCATAACCGGCGGCGAACCACTGCTGGGGACCTGGCAGGGGGTTTTTTTCTGTGAATTCGACGGACCGCGCCAACGCCAGGTCCATATCCAGGTGAGCGGCTCATGAAGTCCCGGGTGGCCCTGGTCGCGGCCGCGGACTATGGGCCGGCAACCGTGGCTCCGGCCCTGCGACGGCTCATGGAACTGCTGGGCGGCATGTCGCGGTTCGTCAAACCGGGCCAACGGGTTCTGCTCAAACCCAACATGCTGGCGGGCAAACCGCCGGAACAGGCCGTCACCACCCACCCTGAAGTCCTGCGGGCCGTCATCCAACTGGTCCAGGAGGCCGGCGGCATCGTCGCGGTCGGCGATTCACCGGGCATCGGCCAACCCCTGGCCGTGGCCAAGCGCTGCGGTCTGTTGCAGGTCATCGAGGAGACCGGCTGTCACTTCGCGCCCTTTGCCGACTCGGTGCGGATCCGCCCCCGGGGCCGTACCTTCCAACACCTGGAATTGGCCCGCGACGCCCTGGAAGCTGACGTCATCATCAACCTGCCCAAACTCAAAACCCACCAGATGATGGGCCTGACCTGCGGCGTAAAGAACCTGTTCGGCTGCGTGGTCGGCATGCGCAAGCCCGCCCTGCACCTGCAGGCGGGAGCCGACAAGGCACTGTTCGCTCTCATGCTGCTGGAACTGGCGGAGCAGCTGGCACCGGCCCTGACCATCGCCGATGCCATTGTCGGCATGGAAGGCAACGGTCCGGGCAGCGGCGACCCGGTGCGAATCGGCGCCTTGCTGGCCGGCGCCAACCCCGTGGCCCTGGACACGGTGGCGTGCCAATTGGTCAACCTGCCCCGATCCGAAGTCTGGACCGCCCGCCTGGCGGAGCAGACCGGACGCGCTGGGGCCTCGCCCTCGGACATCGAACTGCTGGGTGATCCCCTGTCACAACTGATTTGCCCCAACTTTCGACCGGCGGCCGATACGGATGTCGGATTCGGCCTGCCGGCCTGGCTGCGGCGTCCGCTGCGGCGGTCCATGAGCGCCTGGCCGAAACCGGACGGGCAGCGCTGCCAACAATGCGGCCTGTGCGTCCGCCATTGCCCGCCGCAGGCCATGGCCATCCACAACGGTCGGCTGCGCATCGACCGGCGACGGTGTATTCAATGCTTCTGCTGCCAGGAACTCTGCCCTTTCGGCGCCCTGCTCACCCGGCAGGGACTGCTGTTGCGCCTGAATCAGTACGGCCGGCGCACTCATCGCCGGCCCAAGAACAATCACCCCTGACTCCACAAGGTAGATACCATGACAAGACACACCGGTCTGTTCAATCTTTCCTGGCTTAGCCTCTTTCTGCTGCTGGCCGCGCTGTTCTCCGGCTGTGCCGCGCTTCCCAAAAAATCGCCGGAAGTGGCGTTGCTCAACCTGCAATTGGAAAACCTGTCCCTGAGCCACGCCCAGTTTCTGGCCGAATTGGACATCTTCAATCCCAACGATCGGGTCATAAGCATCGAAAACATCGATTATCGGTTGCATCTCAAGGGAATCCACGTCGGCTCCGGCCACTCCCTGGGGGGCGTCCGCATACCCGCTCACGACCGCAGCACCCTTGGCCTGCGGCTTTCCAGTTCCTACCTGAATCTGCTGCAACTCGGCAAGGTTCTGCAAAAACCCGGGGAATTGCCCTTCGTCATCGAGGGCACCATCCACCTCGTCGGATTCGGCAACCGGCAGGTAAGTCTGCCCTTCCGCAAGACAGGCAATCTGCCCTGGGCCGGCGCTGATGAAGCTTTGAAGCTGGTCAATTGAGGAAAAAAATGGGCCATGCCGTTCTGAAAACCGGCATGGCCCCATTTTTACTCTAACTCCGGAAGAAACAACCCTTGCCTGACTGGTCCTGCGTGTTACATGAAAATCAATGGGAACGCTTGAGTTGCAGTTGATTCTGCAATTCCAGGATCTTCTTGCGCAGCATCAACACTTCACCGTGAGACGCCATCCCTTTTATATGGTAGCGCAACTCCTGATATTCGCCATGCAGGCCGTGCAAACGCTGCAACAACTCGTCATTGGTCTTCTTCAAGGCCAAGTTTTCTTCCTTCAAGGCACGAATTTCATCAAGAAACTTGGCGTAAATATCCGCTCGTACCACTTCCGCTGCCATTAGCCCTCCTTTCCACAGACCGAGCTTTTATGACTCTTTTAGTCATATTTTACACGATGAGCGGGTGATTGCCAAAGAAAAATCGCGGGGCGGTCTTCAACCGAGTATGGGGCGGATTTCCTCGACGGTCATTCCGGAGATGAGCAGGCGCTTGTGGCGGGACTTTTCACCCGCCACCAATATGACCCGTCCCTTGGCCACGCCAAGCTTTTTGGCCAGAAATTCCCGGCAGGTCAGATTGGCCGCACCGTCAACGGGGGGCGAGGTCAGGCGCACCTTGAGGGCGCCGTCCTGGAGGCCGATTATTTCATTACGGCTGGCACGGGGCTGCACCAGGATTTCGAGAATTGCTCCCCCCTCGCCGGGTCGCAGCCAAGGGGTCATGATGCCGAGGAAGGTTCTTCCGGCAGAACTTCAGCTATCGGCTCCTGCCAGTCCGGAGTCAATTCCGCAGTCGGATTATCCGCTTCCAGCATGCGCAGATGGCTTTCCACCAAGGTCCGAAGAACCGTCTCAAAGGTGATCTTCTGGCGTTTCAGTTCCTGAACTTCCGAAATCAGCAACAAGCGCCGCTCCTCGGCCGCCTGCATCATTTTTTCAGCCTGCAGCCGGGCTTCCTCAATGATCAGTTCGGCTTCCTTGCGAGCATTGGCCTTGAGTTCGTCGGTCACCTTCTGGGTCGTGAGCAGCGCTTCCTTGAGGGTCACCTCACGTTGACGCATTTCGTCCAGAGCGGCACGGGTCCGAGCCAGTTCCTCTTTCAACTCCAGGCCCTGGCGGCTCAACCGCTCCATTTCCTCCGCCAATTGCTCGAGGAATTGATCCACGCCGGCTTTTTCATAACCAAAAGGGCGTGATTTGAATCGCTGCTGCTGAATATCAATGGGAGTGATGGCCATGGTGACTTCCTTTTACATGCCCAGCGCAAGACTCAGGGCAAACCGGCTGACCAGCCGTTGCAGAAAATAAAGACCAAACAGCAGAACCAGGGGCGAAAAATCGAAACCGCCGAAGGTCATGGGCAGAACCCGGCGAATTCGATACAGAACCGGATCGGTGGCATTGTGCAGAAAGCGAACAATGGGGTTGTAGGGGTCAGGGTTGACCCAGGAGATGAGGGCTCGGGCGACAACAATGTAAATATACACATTGATAATCAATCCGATCATTTGTGCCAGAATCAGGCCCAGTTCCCGAACAAGGATCACGGCGGCTCCCTCCAGAAAAATTTTTCATCGAATTTTCAACCAATTATCACACACCCGACAATTTATACCCAAAGGCTGACAAGCTGTCAAACGCTTTCCCGGCTCGGCTCGCGGGCTACCGGAAAAACCCGAATCGCACCGAAGACGTTTTGACTTTCTGTCCCAAAGCGGCTAGATTATCAGCGCAATTTCAACCGGTTCGCTTCGGCGGGCCCCCAAAGCCATGCGGCGCAAAGGATTTGCCATGTTGCGTACCACCAACCTCAATGTTCACTCCCTGACCCCGATTATCGCACCGGCGGATCTCAAGCAGGTTTTTCCCCTGTCCGAAAAAGCCGCTGAATTCGTGGTCAACAGCCGACGGGACATCCGCAACATCCTCGCCCAGCAGGACCGCCGGATCATGGTGGTGGTCGGCCCCTGCTCGATTCACGACCCCAAGGCCGCCATCGATTATGCCGAGAAACTCGCCGCCCTGAGCCATGAACTGTCGGAACACCTGCTGTTGGTCATGCGCGTGTATTTTGAAAAACCGCGGACCACCATCGGCTGGAAGGGCCTCATCAACGACCCGGATCTCAACGGCACCCACCAGATTTCCAAGGGACTCGGCGTCGCCCGCGGCCTGCTGTGCGCCATCACCGATCTGGGCCTGCCCATCGCCTCGGAAATGCTGGATCCCATCACCATCCAGTATCTGTCGGACATGATCAGCTGGGGCGCCATCGGGGCCCGCACCTCCGAATCCCAGACCCACCGGGAGATGGCCAGCGGACTTTCGTTTCCGGTGGGCTTCAAAAACGGCACCGACGGCAACCTGCAGATTGCCATCGACGCCATCGCCGCGGCCCGCCATGCCCACAGCTTTCTCGGCATCAACCGTGAGGGACGCATCTCCATCGTGCAGACCACCGGCAACCCGGACGGACATCTGGTTTTACGCGGCGGGGGCGGCAAACCGAACTACTTTCCGGAGGATATCGCCAGATCCGAAGCCTTGTTGCAAAAGGCCGGACTCACCCCGGCCATCATGGTCGACTGCAGCCATGCCAACTCCTACAAGGACCATGAGCGTCAGGAGGAAGTAATGGTCCATGTCATCGAGCAAATCCAGGCCGGTAACCGTTCCATCTGTTCGCTGATGATCGAAAGCAATCTCGAGGCCGGCGGCCAACCCATGCAGACCGATATCCGACAATTGAAATACGGCGTCTCGATTACCGATAAATGCGTCGACTGGAAAACCACGGAGCGCATGCTGCGGCATGCCCACAGCCGCCTGCAGGCCATCGGGGGTCGACCCTTGGCCGACTGAAGCGCAGGGCGGCACTCCATGGTATCGCGGAGCGCCGCCCTGGACTGCAGCCATACTCAGCCCCGATGGACCATGGCATCGACCTCCAGTTTCACATCGTCGATATTGACCCGGGCCACATGACCATCTTCCCGTTCGCTGCGAACCAGCCCTTGCCGGACCCATTCCAGCAACAGAGCCTTGCTGATGCCGAATTTATCCGCGGCCTCTTCAGGCGACAACCAGGTTTTGACCAGAGCCATATTTCCCTTCCTTTCCGCCATCGGCAGGCAACCGCTCTCCTTCCAACTTTAATGTAGTCCCGGCGGAAAGCAACCCGGCTCACAGGCTGTTGAGCAACCGGTATATCTGCTGTTCCATTTCCCAGATGACAGCCACCCGGTCCTGCTGCCCATCCTCCTCCCTCAGCAGTCGGGACCGATCCAGCAGGCTGTGCGCCTTGAGCAGCACGGGCGTCAACTCCGCTTCAAGGCGCATTTGCGGCACATCGCCGACGCCTTCCTCAAGAGCCGCCAGTTCAGTCAGGGCCCGATCGATGAGCCGTTCTTCCTTTTCATCCTGGGCGCCCTGCCGCAAACAGCGCACATCCTCGACCAGACTGCGATAACGAACCGATATGTTCATCCTGATACTCCCTCATCTCTTTGGTTAGCCGCCTGCAAAAGCCATGACCGGCAGGGTGGTAACGGTCTGCGCATTTTTTCCCCTGAAGCGGCCATTTTAACTGTTGGCGGGTCCCATAACAACATCAACCTTGACCTGACGCCTTTTTGCGACTTCCGGATTGACTGGCCCTTCAAGCTGCTGCTAAGGTATAGATCTTCAATGTCAAAGAAACACGCCCTAGGGGAGTTGTAAAACTGAGAATCCGGTACCTGCCGGATAACCCTTGGAACCTGATCCGGGTCATTCCGGCGGAGGGAAGCGGCGCTATCGACAAGCCTCTGTACGGCTTGAACGGGTCGCGTATCGCGACCTTTTTTATTCTCATGAGAATCTGGCTCAACGAACAACCCAAAGAAGTCGCAGCAGGCACCACTTTGGCGCAACTGCGAGCAGCGGTCCAACCGGAAGCCGACGTGCTCATCTGCAACGGCTATCCGGTTCAACCGGAGCAGCCTCTGGCCGACGGCGATCGGGTGGTTTTCATCCAGCGCGGGCGCCTGCCCGACGCCGAGGAACTGGAGGCGCTGCTGGTCGCCCGGCACACGCCCGGGGTGCATCAGAAACTGAAAAGGGCTGCCGTCGGCATTGCCGGACTGGGTGGACTCGGTTCGCCGGTGGCCATCGCTCTGGCGCGTAGCGGCATCGGCCGCCTGGTGCTGGTGGACTTCGACGTGGTCGAACCCTCCAACCTGAACCGCCAACAGTATTTCATGGATCAGCTCGGACTGCCGAAGACCGTCGCCCTGCGTGAAACCCTGGGCCGCATCAACCCCTATGTCGAGGTGGAATGCCACGTCCTGCGCCTGACTGCGGAACGCGTGCCGGAAATTTTCGGCGAGGTGGATGTACTGGTGGAAGCGTTTGACGACCCGGCAGCCAAGGCTATGCTGACGGAGACGTTTCTCTCCCGCTGTCCGGGCCGGCCCCTGGTGGCCGCCTCGGGTGTCGCCGGCCATGGCCCGGCCAACCGCATCACTACCCGTCGCACGCTGCAGCAGCTTTACCTGATCGGTGACGGCCGGAGCGCGGCGGCACCGGGCCAGGGACTCATGGCGCCGAGAGTCGGCGTCGCCGCCCATCACCAGGCCAACGCCGTGTTGCGCCTGCTGCTGGGCCAGAATCCGGAACAGGATCAAGCATGCTCAACCTGATGGTCAACGGCAAGTCCTTCCAATCTTCGGCCCCCCTTTCGGTGGCTGAGTTACTGCTGCATTTGCAGTGCGATGCCGCGCGGGTGGCGGTGGAACACAATGGCATCATTCTGCAGGGGGAGCATTTTGCCACCACGCCGCTGGCCGACGGCGACCGTCTGGAGATCGTTCAGTTCGTGGGCGGCGGCTGATGCTCCGCCGCGAAAGCTGTTGGTTGTTGGTGGCGAACTTTGTGGCGAGTATGAGTACGATTTCGAGTACGAGTACGATTACGGGTACGAGTGCGACAACGATCACGACTACATGACCAAAGCAGTTCGATAAAGGATACTACCATGGATGAACTGATTATCGCCGGCCGTCCCTTTGCCTCCCGGCTGTTGGCCGGAACCGGCAAATTCGCCTCCCACGCCCTGATGGCCGCGGCCCTGGACGCCTCCGGCGCCGAGATCGTCACCGTTGCCCTGCGCCGGGTCGATATCGATCGCCCGGACGACGACCTGCTGCGCCACATCGACCGCGACAAATACCTGCTGTTGCCCAACACCAGCGGCGCCCGCGACGCCGAGGAGGCGGTGCGTCTGGCGCGCCTGGCGCGGGCCGCCGGCTGCGAGCCCTGGGTCAAGCTGGAGGTGACGCCGGATCCCTATTACCTGCTGCCGGATCCCATCGAGACCCTCAAAGCCGCCGAGCTCCTGGTCAAGGACGGTTTCGTGGTGCTGCCCTATATCAACGCCGACCCGGTGCTGGCCAAACGTCTGCAGGAGGTCGGTACCGCTACGATCATGCCCCTGGGCGCGCCCATCGGCAGCAACAAGGGGCTGCGCACCCGCGACAGCATCGCCATCATCATCGAACAGGCCATCGTGCCGGTGGTGGTGGACGCCGGCCTGGGGGCTCCGTCCCACGCCGCCGAGGCCATGGAACTGGGCGCCGATGCGGTGCTGGTCAACACCGCCCTGGCCGTGACCCCCGTTCCGGCGGCCATGGCCCGCGCCTTCCGCCTCGGCGTGGAAGCCGGCCGCCTGGCCTATCGGGCGGGCCTGCCGGCGGTACAGCAGCGGGCCGAGGCCTCCAGCCCCCTGACCGGCTTTTTGAGGGACGACGCATGAGCTTTTCGGACCTGTTTCGCAACTATGAGAGGGCGGACATCGCCCGTCGGCTGGCGGCCTGCCGAGCCGCCGACGTGGAGCGGGCCCTGGCCGCCGAGCACCTGAGCGAGGCCGATTTTCTGGCCCTGCTGTCGCCGGCCGCCGGGACCTGTCTGGAAGAACTGGCGCAGCGTTCCCACCGCCTGACCCGGCAGCGATTCGGCAACACCATCCAGCTCTATGCACCTCTGTACATCTCCAACGAGTGCGGCAACGGCTGCCGCTATTGCGGCTTCAATGCCGCCAACCGCATCGCCCGGCGTACCCTGAGTCTGGACGAGGTGGAAAACGAGGCGCGCATTCTGCACCAGCGGGGTTTCCGGCATCTGCTGCTGCTCACCGGGGAGGCGGCCGGCGCGGTGGACAACGATCTGCTGGCGGCTGCGGTGCGGCGGGTACGGCCCTGGTTCAGCTCCATCGGCCTGGAGGTCTATCCCATGGATGAAGCCGGCTACCGGCAGCTGGCGGCCGCCGGGGTGGACAGCCTGACGGTATACCAGGAAACCTACGACCGCGCCCTGTACGACGATCTGCATCCCT
>Ga0334893_1000165_pt1 | contig 110513 bp, 84 predicted proteins | sample GraSluR3_MG_5_FD_207218 | JGI IMG/M metagenome (GOLD analysis project Ga0334893, IMG submission 207218) | Sludge microbial communities from methane-producing bioreactor in Wageningen University, Netherlands - Granular Sludge_09_05-R3 | ecosystem: Engineered > Bioreactor > Anaerobic >...
CCGCCGTTGGCAAACACCTCAACAGATGCCCTGTCGATCAGGATTTCAAGCGTAATTTTATTGTCGATGGGTTGCAGCGGGGCCGACGTTCCAAGAAGTGACAATGTTCCGCGTTTTACATCGTACAAAAGTTCGGTACCTGATTTCCTCTTGCTGTGCCGGATATAAAAACCAAAGTTGTTGCAGGTTTTAAGGTCGAACTCACCAATAATGTGCAGGCAATCGCCACTTACCCGTTTTACGATGTTTTGGTTGATTCCGGGAATCAGTTTTTCATTCTCCCACGTGTAATGCTTCCCGTGCAGAAGTTCAATTTCCGAAATGGGTTTCCGGGTTAGCTTATATCCGAAATTAAATTTGGTAAGTTCCAGCTCGGCAGGGAAGGTCATCTGCCCGTTAAATGGCATTTCGGGGAAGTTTCCACCGCGCATCCAGGCAATCTGAATCACCCGGCCGTCTTCTTCGGGAATATTGCTCCAGGTTTGTGTAGCATAGTAGTTTTTTCCGAAGTCGCTTTTCATTTTAGCGGTTTCGGGCGAAAACTCCTCGCCGTCAAAGTTTCCAATCAGGTAGCTTCCGTCTCCGTCAAACAGCACCCACTTTGTTTCCTCCGGGCGGTTGGTCACCTGCATGGGAACCAAATCGGGGCATTCGTAAAATCCAAAAATATGGTTTTTGTATTCCCAGTCAACCAGGTTTTCCGAAGTGTAAAACGAAACGCCTTTGGACCTTTCTTCTTCCAGGGTTTTGCGGTACAGCACCATCACATATTTTTGCGATGGTTCATGCCAGATTACTTTGGGATCGCGGGCATCGTCGGTTTCATCAAAGGGAATTATCGGGTTTCCCTCGTATTTTTCCCAGGTGCGTCCGCGGTCGGTGCTGTAGGCAATGCGCTGTCCGCAATGCTGACTGGTGTAAAAAATTACCAGCGTCTTCACATCACCCTGCTGTTTTCCCAGCAGATTTTTGTCATCCACAATGGCCGACCCCGAAAAAGCCGTGCAGTATTCCTTGTCTTCCGAATTTTCATCGGGATAAAGGGCAATGGGCATGTGCTCCCAGTGAACCAAATCGGTGCTGATGGCATGTCCCCAGTGCATGTAGCCCCACTCCTTCCCTTTCGGGTTGTACTGGTAAAACAGGTGGTATTCGCCATCGTAATAAACCAGTCCGTTGGGATCGTTGTGCCAGTTCTCTTCAGGAGTGAAGTGAAACTGCGGCCGGTACAATTCGTTGTAATAATTTTTATCCGGTTTCGAAGCGGTTAATATAAATACCGAAGCCAGTGCAAATAAAATAATTAAACCATTCTTCATAACGTATCTTTTTTCTGAATTTTGGTCTGTTAATACGGTGTGCAAGATAGGAATTTATTAGGATTTTGAATTGGAAATCCAGCGGATTTGAATGTTTATAGAAACGCTTATTTGTACAGAGATTACGACTCCAGCCGGAGTCGAATTCACGCTTCCGGTAATTTCTCTTCTGTAAACCCGTATTTTCAGGCGGGCCGCTGGCATCTTTTGCCCAAAATTGTATCTTTAAACCTCCAAAATCAGTGTTATGGAATCGAAAAAAGAAAAATACAGGCAGAAACTGAATGAACTGGTTGAAAGCGGACGGTTTATTCCGGGCATTTACAACTATTGCGACCGGTGGTGCGAACGCTGCACTCTCAGCCACCGGTGTCTCAATTATGCACACGAACAGGAGATGATGGAAAGCAAAGACGATCCCGAACAAAACGACATAAAAAACAAAAAGTTCTGGGAGCAAATCCGCCTGTCGTTCGAGGTGGCTATGGAAATGATTTACGAAGATGCCGAACGGCTGGGTATCGATTTGGACAACCTGCCCGATGTGAAAGAGCCGGAGTATGTGGAAAGCCCGGTGGAAGAACTGGCCAATACATACGGTTATGACATGCACGACTGGCTGAAAGCAAACCAGGAGAACCTGAAAGCCAAAGCCGAACAATTACTGGTCATTCACAACGACGAAAAAACTGCCGTAAAATTTGCCGATGCCTGGGAAGTAGTGCAGTGGTACAGCTTTTTTATCTCTGCCAAGGTGCACCGCGCTCATTTCGATTTGCAAGAACGGTTGAACGAAGAGGAGGATGAATTCGACATGATGTCGGACAACCTTGGCTCGGCCAAAATCGCCCTTATTGCCATTGACCGCTCTATGGAAGCGCTTTCGGTGCTTTACCCCGAAATAAAGGACCAGGAAGACGAAATTTTGCCCTTCTTAGCACAGCTTTCGCAAATAAAAAAGCAAATGCTGGCCACTTTTCCCACAGCTCTGGACTTTAAACGGCCGGGGTTCGATGATTAAGATGTAGCTGATAAAATTTACCATAAAACCGTCAATGCATTGACAATTTTTAACTGAATTTGTATCAATGCACAGACAACTTTAGTATTTTTCCAAATTCAATCAAAAAAGAAGTATGAATTACGAAGGCAACATCCTGAAAATGCGAACCGAACTGACCAAACCGGTCAACTATTTTTTGCCGGTGGGCGAACAGGAAATTAAAATGAACGAACTGATTGGCAAAGAAATAAACCTGCATTTTACAGGGCAAATCAATTGCATTTCATGTGGGAAAATCACCAAAACCTCGTTTAACCAGGGGTTTTGTTACAACTGCCTGCAAACGGCCCCAGAGTCCAGTGAGTCGGTGGTGAGGCCCGAGTTGTCGAAATCGCAGTTTGGCATTGCCCGCGACATGGAGTGGGCCGAAAAGCACGACCTCATTGAACACATTGTTTACCTGGCCGTGGCCAGCGAATTGAAAGTGGGCGTAACGCGCCATCATCAAATCCCCACCCGCTGGATTGACCAGGGTGCCAGCTACGCCATTCAACTGGCCAAAACGCCCAACCGCCACATTGCCGGCATCATCGAAATTTTTCTGAAAAAACATTTTACCGACCGCACCAACTGGCGTGCTATGCTGAAAAGCGATGGCAATTCGGACATCGATCTTCCGGAAAAAAAGAAAAATGCCCTGCAACTGCTACCGGCAGAACTGCAAAAATATTACTGCAACGATGATAAAATCACTGCCATCGAATATCCGCTTTCAGATTTCCCGGAAAAAGTAAAAAGTGTCGGATTCGATAAAACGCCTGGTATTAATGGCATTTTAAAAGGGATTAAGGGGCAATACCTTGTTTTTGAAAACAATACCGTACTGAACATCAGAAAACACAACGGGTATTTCATTGAACTCTCCGTATAGCGGGTTAAAACCAACCCGAAAAAAATTACATCGTGCATCATTCTCTCCCCGTTTCCGCAAAAATTTCAGAACCAAATACTTGTTCTCTCTGATTACTCTGTCTGCACCTTGCCATTTTCCATGAATTGTAACTAAAAACACGGTTCAGGCGTCTCACCAAACAAAGAAAACAGAAAGCATCACTTGCATTCGATTGGCAAAAACCGAAAAATGCCTGCATTTATCCAGGAAAACAGGGCATTTGTCGAATAAATGCAACCGGTTGTGCTGAAAACATGGAATTTTATACTGATTTAGAAAACAGAAAAGCTATGATTCGTTTAAACAATGTACACAAGTCGTATGGCATTGGCAACAATTCGTTGCATGTGCTCAAAGGCATCGATTTACTAATTGAAAAGGGTGAATTTGTTTCCATCATGGGCTCATCCGGCTCGGGCAAATCCACACTTTTAAATATTCTGGGAATTCTGGACAACTACGACGATGGTTCGTATTATCTGAACGGCACCCTCATAAAAGACATGTCGGAAAAGCAGGCGGCCAGGTTACGGAACGAACTGCTGGGGTTTGTTTTTCAGTCGTTCAACCTGATATCGTATAAAAATGCCATGGAAAATGTGGCGCTGCCGCTTTACTACCAGGGTGTGAACCGTAAAAAACGCAACAAAATTGCGCTGGAGTACCTTGAAAAACTGGGACTTCTCCCCTGGGCCACCCACATGCCCAACGAACTATCGGGCGGACAAAAACAGCGTGTAGCCATTGCCCGGTCGCTCATTACCCAACCCAAGATTATTGTGGCTGACGAGCCTACCGGCGCGCTCGACTCAAGCACATCGTATGAAGTAATGGAAATTCTGAAGGAAATTAATGACGACGGAATTACCGTAGTTATTGTAACGCACGAGCACGACATTGCCGCCATGACTCATAAAATTATCCGGCTGAAAGACGGTGTGATTTCAGAAATCATTCAGAACGGCGACCTGAAAGAGTGGAAACACCAGTACCAGAAGGAGCTGGAAATCGCTTGAAGAAGTTTGCAATCGCAGTTTGCAGTGACCAGTCACAGTGGGCAGTTGCGGAACTTTTATCCAGGTACTTTAAACTTTAAACTCGAAACTTTAAACAGACATGTTCGACATCGACAAATGGCAGGAGATTTTTGCCACCATCAAAAAAAATAAAATGCGCACCTTCCTCACCGGCTTTTCGGTGGCCTGGGGAATTTTTATGCTAATGATTTTGCTGGGGGCCGGAAACGGACTGAGTAACGGTGTGGCAGAAAATTTTATGCGCGACGCGGTTAACGCCATGTGGCTGTGGAGCGGACGCACCAGCATCCCGTACCAGGGCATGAAGGAAAACCGGCAAATTCAATTCACAAACGCTGATTATGATCTGATAAAAGAGCTGGATGGAATCGAACACGCGTCAGGCAGGTATTTCATTTCGGGAAACCGGTTTGCCTACGGCACTGAATACGGTGAATACACGGCCATCACCTGCCATCCGGAACTAAAAGAAGTGGAATCCATTGAAATGACCAGCGGACGTTTCATAAACCAACTGGATATCAGGGAATCACGAAAATCGGTGGTTCTTGGCAAAGACATTTACGACGCTTTGTTTAAAGGTGAGGCAGCGATTGGCGAATATGTAAAAATCAACAATGTACCATTTAAAGTAGTGGGTATTTGCCTTGAAGGAGGCAGCACCCGCCACCGCAACGCCTATATTCCGGTTTCAACCGGACAGCGGGTCTTTAATGGTGCCAACAGGCTGCACAATTTCGCACTAACCATCAATGCCAATTCCATTGAAGAAAGCAAAGCCATTGAAGACAGGGTACGTGCTACCCTGGCACGCAAACACAAATTTGATGAAACTGACCGCGCAGCTCTGGGCTCTTACAACAAACTGGAAAACTACCTGCAAACCATGCGCATTTTTGAAGCCATTAAAATCTTTATCTGGATTATTGGCGCCGGAACATTGATTGCCGGCGTTGTGGGGGTAAGCAACATTATGCTGATTGTAGTGAAAGAACGCACCAAGGAAATCGGGATTCGCAAGGCCATTGGCGCCAGTCCGGCGTCGGTGGTAGGGTTGGTACTTTTAGAGTCGATACTGATTACAACCATAGCCGGATACATCGGGCTCGTTTTGGGTACCGGATTAATGGAGGGACTTAACTTTATTGTGGAACAGCAGTTTGCAGCATCGGCAGCCACTAACAGCGGCTCCGGGGAAACTGTTTTCAGAAACCCTACTGTTGACTTGAACATTGCAGTAACTGCAACTCTGTTGCTGGTATTTGCCGGCGCCATTGCCGGTTACATTCCGGCCAAACGGGCTGCACGCATTAAACCCATTGAGGCGTTGAGAGATGAGTGAGTGGAGATTGGTGGAGATTGATAGAGATTGGTGGAGATTGATGGAGATAGAAAGAGATTGATGGAGATTGGTGGAGATTGTTAGAGATAGAAAGAGATTGATGGTGATTTATTGTGATTTACAGGGATTGATAGAGATTTGGGAGATTAACAGGACAACCCGGAACCTGGAACTCGAAACCCGGAACTGGGAACTTTAAACTCGAAACTTTAAACTTTAAGCTGAGATGTTTGATTTAGACCTTTGGAAAGAGATAATCGATGCGCTGAAAAAGAACCGGATGCGCAGCTTCATGACCGCCTTCGGGGTGTTCTGGGGAATATTTATGCTCATTATTATGTCGGGGGCAGGAAAAGCCCTGGAAAACGGTATTCTCGACGGCGTGAAAGCCATGGCCACTAACTCGGCTTTTTTCTGGACCGAGCGCACCAGTAAACCGCACAAGGGATTTCAGCGCGGAAGACGCTGGGACTACAAAAACGCCGACATAAAATATATCAGGGCAAACCTGAATGATGTGGAATACCTTTCGCCCCGACTTTTCGGGCCAAATACCTACAGCGGCGACAACACCGTAAGGGGCATAAAAACAGGTGCATTCAACATCTATGGCGATTATCCCGATTATTTCAAAATTGACCCGTGGACCCCTGTAAAAGGGCGGTTGATAAACGAAATAGATATCCTCCAAAACCGCAAGGTTTGCATCATTGGAGAGCGGGTGGCAGAGGTGATGTTCGACGAAAACGAAGACCCCATTGGCGAATACCTGAAAATTAACGGAGTTTATTTTCAGGTGGTGGGAGTGGTGCATCCCGAAACACGTATAAACATTGGTGGCGGACAAAAAAACGAAGCCATCATGATTCCGTTCAGCACCATGCAACGTACCTATAACATGGGCGATGTGGTTCACTTTTTTTCGGTAACCTCAACGCCCGGAATTCCGGTTAGTCAGCTGGAAGACCGCCTGAAAACCTTACTGAAAGAAAGGCACAGCGTTGCACCTGACGATTTGCAGGCCATTGGTTCCTTCAACATTGAAGTGGAATGGAAAAAATACAAATCGCTGTTTGCCGGAATTCAGATTCTTACCTGGATTGTGGGCATTGGTACCCTGCTGGCCGGCGTAATTGGTGTCAGCAACATCATGATGGTCATCATCAGGGAACGGACCCAGGAGATAGGTATTCAGCGGGCCATTGGTGCCACGCCCGGAAAAGTAATGCTGCACATTGTGATGGAAAGTGTGTTCCTCACTGTTTTGGCCGGATACGTGGGGCTGGCACTGGGAGTGGGATTGCTCGAAATGCTGGGCATGGCGCTGGATACCGGAAGCGATGAAATGTTTTTCCGGCGTCCTGAAGTCAGTTTCAAAATGGCTGTTTCGGCACTTACCGTATTGGTTTTTGCCGGAGTTTTTGCCGGAATGATTCCCGCGCGCAGAGCCATACGGATAAAACCCATTGACGCAATCAGAGAAGAAAAATAAAACAGAAAACGAAACAATTAAAAACAACAAGTCATGAAAAAAGTATTCAGAATTATCGGAATTGTGATTTTAATAGGGGCCTTCGGGGGAACCCTTTTCTTCCTCTACAACAAATCAAAAAAGAAACCGGATGTTTTTGAAACAAAAAACCCGTTTGTTAGCAATGTAATTAAAAAAACCGTTGCCACCGGTTCGGTGGTTCCGCGGTTCGAAATCGACATTAAACCGCAGGTTTCAGGGATTATTGACGAACTGTTTGTGGAAGCCGGCGACAAAGTGGAAAAAGACCAGGTAGTTGCCCGCATCAAAATTATTCCTGATATGGTTACGCTCAATACAGCTGAAACACGACTTAACCGGGCAAAAATCAATTTTGAAGATGCCAAAAACGATTTTGAGCGCCAGCAGGGCCTGTTCGACAAAAATGTAATTTCTTATGAAGAGTATAAAAATGCCAAAGTGGCTTACGATTCGTCCAAAGAAGAACTCACCGCTGCAGAAAATAACCTCGAATTAATTAAAAACGGTGTAACAAAAAAGGCAGAAACCACTACTAATACGCTTGTGCGTTCAACAATTACGGGTACTGTGCTGGATGTTCCGGTGAAAGTGGGCAACTCGGTCATTCAGTCGAACACCTTTAACGACGGTACAACCATTGCCACTGTTGCCAACATGAACGATATGATTTTTGAAGGCAAGGTGGACGAAACTGAAGTAGGAAAGATAAGTACCGGAATGCCCATTGAATTGGAAATTGGCGCCATTGAAAAAGAAAAGTTTTTGGCTGAGCTGGAATACATTTCGCCCAAAGGGGTGGAAGAAAACGGCGCCATTCAGTTTGAAATAAAAGCCAGCGTTCAGCTAATGGAAGGACAATTTATTCGGTCGGGGTACAGCGCCAATGCCAACATTGTACTGGATAAAAAAGACAGCGTTCTGGTTATTCCCGAGGGATTGCTGAAGTTTGAAAACGATTCGTCGTTTGTTGAAGTTCAGACCCAAACGGAACAGCAGTTTGAAAAACGGCTTGTGAAAACCGGCCTGTCTGATGGCATTAATATTGAAATTACTGCCGGATTAAATGAAGAAGACAAAGTAAAAGGGGAAAAAATTGACCCGAAAAAACTGAAAGAAGAAAAAGCAAACCAGGGATAACCAGTTAACGCTGGTTAATTAATTTAGCCTGATATAAAACAAGATAAAATGAAAAAAACAATTGCATTTTTTACAGGAATTATTTTCATGTTTTCAGCACAGGTTTTGCACGCTCAAAACTTATGGTCGTTACAGGAATGCATCGATTATGCGTTGGAAAACAACATTCAGATAAAACAGCAGGGTTTAAACACCCAATACAATGAAAACATGGTTCATCAGGCCAAGTCCGACCGGTTGCCCAACCTGAATGCCGGCGCTTCAAACAATTACAGCTTTGGCCGCTCGCTGAACAACGACAATGTTTACGAAAATGTAAACTCCACACAGTTAAACGGTTACCTTCAGTCGAATATCACGGTCTTTAACGGCTTCACCTTGCAAAATACAATAAAACAAAGTGAGCTCGATTTACGGGCAGCCATTCAGGATATGCAAAAAGCCAAAGATGACTTGATTCTTAACATTGCAGCTTCGTATCTCGAAATTCTGTTTGCCGAAGAGTTGTCGCTGATTGCCGAAGCCCAGATGGAAGTAACAAAACAACAAATTGAACGTACCGGAAAATTGGTGGATGCCGGCAGTCTGGCGCGGGGCGCCCTGCTCGAAATTGAAGCACAACTGGCACGCGAAGAGTTGCAACTGGTAAACGACCAGAACCGGGTGCAGCTTGCCTACCTCAATCTTTATCAGTTGCTGGAGCTGCCCGTGGAAAAAAGTTTCAAAATTGAACAACCCAAACTGCCCGAAATAAAAGCCAACGTTACCATGTCCAATTCGTTCGACGTATTTCAAAACGCCATGCACGTTCGACCTGAAATTAAAGCTGCCCAACTCCGGGTGGAAAGTGCCCGCCGGCAACTGGATATTGCCAAAGGTTACAACTATCCTACCTTAAGTCTTGGTGCAAACTACAACAACCAGTATTTCAATATTCTAAACAGTGAATTTCAACAACTATCATTCAGCGAACAGTTCAAAAGCAACGGCCGGTATGGATTCGGATTGAACCTGAATATTCCCATTTTTAACCGCTTCCAGGTAAAAAACGGTGTTTCAAATGCCAAACTGCAAATTGCCGACTATGAATACCGCCTGCAAACTGCCCGGAATATGTTGCGCAAAGACATTGAACAGGCCTACACCAATGCGCTGGCAGCGCTTAACCGGTATCTTTCGAGTGAGAAAGCGGTAAAATCAACTGAAGAGGCATTCCGTTATGCCGAAGAGAAATTTAATGTGGGAATGATGAATACCGTTGAGTACAACCAGAGTAAAAATTACCTCACCGTAGCTCAGTCGGAACTGTTACAGGCCAGGTACGAATACATTTTCCGTGCAAAAATTCTGGATTTTTACAACGGGGTGCCGATCGAATTATAAGAATCAATCACTTAAAGCCCGTACCACTTTTTAACATTCGCTGCATAAATTTTATCCACCACCTCTTTGGGAAGTTTAAGGCCGCGGAATTCACCGTCGATTAAGCTGCTGGTCATTTTGTTGTTGGTAACCAAATATTCCCAGTCGGAAAGCCAGGTTTGGTGTAACCGGTTTTGAAAAGCCTCCTTTTCCCGGCCCTGATCAATTACATCGGTACCGTACATCAGACGGCCCTGGTAGTTGATGAAAAAATCCCGCACCTTCTCCCGGTTTTCAACGGTCTGGTAAAACAGTTGTCCCATGCGTGCAGACATGTCCATGGCGGCATTGGGAAAGCGATCGAGAAAAGCAACCATTTCATCCACGCTCCACTCGAGGCTGGCCAGGTGGCAGCCAATAAAAATCAGGTCGGGATGTTTTTCCAGTAACCGGTCACGGGCTGCCATTTGTTCTTCGTACGATGGGTATTCAGGATGCAGGTACATGTGGTACTGTGGATTATTTGCAAAATAGTTGCTGTCGTTTTTAGTGGTCATTTCTTCCAGCGGAAGCCAGCAGTTTTTGGGTTCACCAAGATGTCCCACCAACGGAATCCCATTCTCTGCAAGATGCTGAAAAACAGGATAAAACTGCAAATCATCAATCATTATCAACAGACTGTCTTTGTCCCGAAATTCCATCCCAATGTTTTTCCATACCTTCACGGCAATGGCGCCATCGGCCACACACTGGTCAATCCATGCAATGGTATTTTCCACCCAGCCCGGTTCGTCCCAGCCATCCAGGCAAAAAGTTGCTGTGAATTCAACGGTTTCAGGAAATTGCTGTTTCAATGATTTCAGCCACTGATGCGCTTCCACCACCCGCTCGCAACCACCCGAATAGGTGTTGATATTCAGCAATCTGAAGTTATCTTTTTTTGCCTGTTCCACAGAATTTTCCCTGTCGGTGTATATGTGGTAATGGGCATCGGTTTTTTCCACTTCCGAAAAATCTTCCAAAGAGTAATACCTGTTTTTTTGACATGAAATAAATGCTAAAGCAATAATTGTCAGGAATAAAAGTTGAGTTCTCATATTTTTTAAGGTTGAAATTCAGTGGTTGAAATTAAAAAAAAATTTTACTTTCAGGTTCAGCTTTGATACCATATTATGCGAAAGGGTGAAAGCTGACTATGCCGGGAAAAATTGAATATTACCAAAAATGATTAAGCTACACCGAATTATCAAAAAAGCTTTCTCCGGCGGAAGGAATTGTAAAATGAGGTTTAGTTGTGGTCTTGATAAACACAACGATTAATTATCAACGGGTTAACTTCAATGTTATCAATCTTCGGAATTCTGTTTTTTGGCGTAGTTAAACCATTTTTATCACTACGTTTGCACACTTTTTCAAAAGAAGAAAAAGTAAAAAACAGTTTATATCAATTTATTCGGATGATTACAGTTGCAGATTTAAAGATACAGTTTGGGAAAAGAGTGCTTTTTCAGGATGTGAACCTGAAATTTACGGCAGGAAACTGCTACGGTATTATCGGCGCAAACGGAGCAGGAAAATCTACTTTTTTAAAAGCCATTTCAGGAGAAATCGACGCCACATCAGGGCAAATTAGTTTGGGCTCCGGCGAGCGGCTTTCCGTATTGAGCCAGGACCATTTTGCCTTTGATGAAGATTTGGTTATTCATGCCGTGATGAAAGGCCACTCCCAACTTTGGGAAATCATGCAGGAGAAGGAAGCTTTGTATTCCAAACCCGATTTTTCGGATGAAGATGGAATGAAAGCCGCCGATCTTGAACAAATATTTGGAGAAATGGATGGCTGGAATGCCGAAAGCGATGCTGCTATTTTGTTAAGCAACCTGGGAATAAGCGAGGAATTCCATCACACGCTGATGAAGGACATGAGCGGAAAACAAAAGGTGCGGATTTTACTGGCCCAGGCACTTTTTGGAAAACCCGACAACCTGCTGCTCGATGAACCCACAAACGATCTCGACCTGGAAACGGTTTCCTGGCTGGAGAATTACCTTTCGGATTATGAAAATACGGTACTTGTGGTTTCGCACGACCGTCACTTTCTGGATGCCGTCAGCACACATACTGTCGATATCGATTATGAAAAAATAAAATTATTTGCCGGAAACTACAGTTTCTGGTACCAGAGCAGCCAGTTGGCGCTGCGGCAACAAAAAGCACAGAACAAAAAAGCGGAAGAGAAAAAGGCTGAACTGCAGGAGTTTATTTCCCGGTTTAGTGCGAACGTGAAAAAATCGAAGCAGGCCACCAGCCGCAAAAAAATGATTGAGAAACTCAACATTGAAGAAATTGAACCGTCAACCCGGAAATACCCCGGCATTATTTTTACACCCGAACGTGAGGCGGGCGACAAAATTCTCGATGTACACGGATTGAGCGCCGGCATGGATGGTACCGTGCTTTTTAAGGATGTGGAATTTGTGGCAAACAAAGGCGATAAAATCATTTTTCTGTCGAAAGACCCGCGGGCAATGACTGCCTTCTTTGAAATCATCAACGGAAAAAAACAAGCCGATTCAGGCACATTTCAATGGGGACAAACCATTACATCGGCTTATTTACCTTTGGATAATGCTGATTTTTTCAGAAGCGAATTGAGCCTTTTCGACTGGTTTTGCCAGTTTACAACCGACACCACTGATTATTACATTATGAGCTACCTGGGAAAAATGTTATTTGCCCGCGAGGAGGTGCATAAAAAAGTGGAAGTATTGTCGGGCGGTGAAAAAATGCGCTGCATGATTTCAAAAATGATGTTGCTGAATCCAAATGTTTTAATCCTCGACACTCCAACCAATCACCTCGATTTGGAATCGATTCAGGCGTTTAACAACAACCTGGTAAAATACCCGGGAAATGTTTTCATGTCGTCGCACGACCACGAATTTATACAGTCCACCTGTAACCGCATCATCGAGCTCACTCCAAACGGCATCATCGACAAACTGATGGATTATGATGATTATGTTTCGGATGACAGGATTAAGGAATTAAGAGAGAAGATGTACAGGTAAAATTAAAGCAATCAAACAATTTCAGTATTCCACAGTGCCTTTAAAAATTGCCCTGCCGGAATTATTTCAACTCCATTCAGAATTCTGGGGTATTTGTCGAGCGAAACTACAATGGCTTTTGCTTTTGGATAATCTTCCAGAAATGCTTTCAATATGATAAAACTACACTTCATGTTGCAAAAATATATTTTTTTACGTTAAGTTCGACCCTGGCCGGGAACTGGTCGGGAAAAACCGGACGGAATGGGGAGATTTTATAATTGTGGTTGAAAAATTCAGTTTTATTTTCTTAAAAATATTAGGTGCTTTTGTTTTTTATCTAATTCAAGTAAATACAGATCGTTGTTTTTTATTGCCTGTAATACATTTTTGTATAGCATAGCTTTTGATTCATCGGTTATGTTTGAAGCTCCGAAAGGTCCGGTTTTAGGATGAACAAACAAAAGGTAAAGATTCCCCTTTCTGATTAATACCAGAAAATATAACCTAAACCCGCCTTTTCCACGTACTCGTTTTTTTATGTATGGAGTATCTTGTGAATTGTTCAACCGGGTTCCGGATAAAAGTTCATCCGTGTTTTTGTGAAAGAAATAATCGATAATTTCTTTTTCAAGGGTTGAATATTGCTTTTTTGAAATGAGTTTTTCAAATTCTGCTTTGAATTCGTCGATGCAAAATATCTGCATTACAAAAGGGAAAGTTCGCGGGTTGTTTCTTTAAATTGAGGTAATTCCGGCAGGTAAAAAAACACGGATTCCAGATCGGAGAATGATTCCTTAAAATCGTCGATAGCTGCTTTGTATTCTTTAACTTCTTCTTTGGCTATTCCTTTTGTTTTCAGGGCTGCAAAGTGAGTGTAATTCCGGATCAGTGTTGAATGAAGGTCTTTTGATTGTGCAATTAAATCGTTTAGCAGCATCAAACATTCGTTGTCGTCAATTGTAAACCAGGTAATTTCTTCCAGCTTATCAGCCAATTTTAAAATTTTGGTGGTTTTTTCTTCCAGCATCCCTTTAAAATCTAAAATGGCATCGAGAAAAGAATTGATTTTTTCTTCGGATGAGTTGATTTTTTCTTCAAATGAAGTACTTCTGACTTCGTCAACGGTATTTTTTATCCTGTCTTTAGTTGCACATTCCATCACCTTGTTTATTTTAAATTGTCGCGTTACAAAAGTACGAAAAAATCACGTACCTTATGGTATTTCTCACTTTCAAACGGGAAATAAAGCAGGTGCTGCAGTTCATCCCATGTCAGATGAACAATGCTGATTTCTTTCTCCGGATTCCGGATCAGATGTTCTATAAACATTTAAATCCGCTGGATTTAAAACAGACGGTGTTATTTATCGTACCATGCAACTTTCTGAAAAAGAAATGACAATTTACAAAAAACAAATCTCAAATAATTCTTTTTGTCCAGTCGGCCAGAAATACCGGAATATTTATCAACCCGTTTTCATGATGAAGGTTGTTTAAAGAGAATCTTATTCTTTTAAAATTTTCATTGTAATCACATTTTATGTGTCATTTTTGTGTAAAATTACACAAAACAAACACGAAATAATGTAATTTGAAGCCAAAATTTTATTTCTGCCACAAATTAAATCCGGTTCGTTTTTTTTAACACACGCAACAGACTTCGGGCAGCACTGGAATATATCAGCAATTCGCTGGCAGAACTCCGTAGTTGCATTTTTTACCACCGGGATGCGTTGGGACATCCCGGTGCTTCTCTTTTACAGTAACACAATTAGCTGGAGTAACGTGCCGTTTGATTGGGAGAAATCGCTGATTGGTTGGTTGAAATCCACACTTCGTTGTTGAATTTTTTGTATCACAAATCAACAAAAAAGAAATTATTCGCACCTTTGAACGAATTAATTCGTTTTGCTATGAGTGTATTGGAGATATCGGAAAAAGATTTTTTAACGGGTGCACGAAAAGGTATCCAAAAATCGAGGTTGTTGTCTATTGCCCGCGAATCCGGGTTAACGATGAAAGAGTTGAGTTCGTTTTTGCGGATTTCCACCCGGTCAATTCAGGAGAAGGAATCCAACCAGCTTATTGCGCCTGGTGCATCGGAAAGGGCACTATATATTGCGCGGCTTTTTAATTCAGGGATTAAAGTATTCGGAAGCCGTGAAAAGTTCTACCGCTGGCTAAATACCAAAAATCAGGCGATGGGCGCTGAAAAACCTGTTTCTTACCTGGATACTTTTTCGGGAATTCAGTTAGTGATGGATGAACTGAATGCCATTGAATACGGATTTTCTGCCTGATGATTGTTTACTTCAAGAGTTCCCTCAGTAATTATCCCCGATGAATTTAATGTGATTCTGAATCCACTCCATCCGGATATCCATAAATGCAAAATTATCCATTCTAAGGCCTTTGTTTTTGATGAACGGATTTTGAAATAGGAAATTCAATGGCCAGGAACATCCGTCAATTGGCCGGACAGGTCTCTTCTTTGCTATATCCGTCAGTTGCCGGACAGGTTTTCTGATTTTTTCGCATGCCGCGAAGGTAGACCCCGGCAGTTTATCTGGCAAGACGGGGTTGGCAGAGGGGATAAGGCAACAAAACCGGACAGAACGCATCCAAAACCATTCGCGACAGGGCTTACACCCGCCTGAAAGCGTTGGTTGATGAAATCCGTGAAGCCGGGAAATATGTATTCCGAAACAATAAAAACCGATTGAAAGGCTATTCAAACGAGTACTGGAGAAAACAAAACAGAAAAATGAATGAAGACACAGTGATATTACTGAAAAACAGCATCTTGTTACGTTTTGGGGCGCGCTGGTTGTTTTTTACCCTCCCAGTACCACTTTTGGGCTTTCATGTTAAACAGGACGACAAAAAAGTGAACAGGATTCAAAAAAAATACAACAGGGCCACAAAAAACCTGATAGGAATACAAAAAAACCTACAGGAAATTATAAAATTGCTACTGGACGGCAATAAAGCCTACAGGAAAAAGGGCAACCGGGAGTGTCCTTTCCTGGAATAGCTTGACAGATTTAACTTCTATTTCTGATAAGTGTAAATGTTTATTTTGCATTTACTATATTGCAAAACTATTTAATTTTTTATTCCTGAAAATTCTTTCCGGTATTTATTTAATTTCTGAAAATGATTGCACCTTTCTATGTAAATCCTGTTTAACGGGACAGGTAAAGTCTTTCTACCTTTTCTTTCTTGCAGCTTCATATTTTATCCCTGGTTTTTGTTACCGGTTTATGTTCTGCCGCTGCTTTTTCCGTCACGTTAAATTTCCTCTTTTTCCAGTGCTTTTTCAGTGGCCCGATTCCCTATGCGCATCCACTGGAAGCATAAAATCAATTACATTTTCATGAAAATATTTTCCCAATATTACGGTATCTGCCTGAACATCTTTCAGCAAGACATTTTTGACAGGTAGTTCTTTCTGTCCCTTGATTCGAGATATGAACTGAACATTACCAACCTGAATATTTGTAAGGTAAATGTCGCTTATTGGCGTTAAACGGCGTTCAACGGTTGGAACTAAATCCCGCCATTGATAAAGTACGTCGGTTTCAATGCCAAGTACACCATGACTTATGTTCCCCGACGATGTATTCTGCACATAAATGTTTCTCACAAATCCACCTCGTCGCTCATTGGTTTTTATAAATAAAAGGTGTCTTAAGTCGGCACCTTCAACTACTTTACAACTGTCAACCAAAACATTTTCTATTCCACCGGAAAGCTCACTTCCAATGGCTACCAGCTGATGTCCGTTTTTTACTTCAATATTGCGAATAATAATATTTTTGGAAGGAGTATTCAGACGCCAGGCATCATGATTGCGCCCTGATTTTATCGCAACTGCGTCATCTCCCTGGTCAAACACACAATTTTCAATCAACACATTTTGGCTCATTTCGGGGTCCACACCATCGTTGTTATGGCCATGTGCAAAAACATCAACATTCCTAATCACCACATCTTTTGATAAGTAAGGATGAATGGTCCAGAACGGACTATTGCGAATTTTAATTCCTTCGACTAATACATTTTCACAGCGGTTTAACTGGATGAACTGAGGCCTGAGGTTAGCCGTGTCGTTAACCATTTGACGCTCTTCAACCGGATGGTTGTATGTGGCCAGATTATACAATCGCTTTAAGCTGTTCATGTGTCCGGATGGCCTGTCGAACCATTTTTCCCATTGCTCCATTTTTGCCCTCAAAGTACCTTGTCCGGTGATGGCAATATTTTTACATTTCCATGCATAAATAAGGGGCGAATAGTTGTAACATTCAAAGCCTTCCCATGTAGTATGTACAGCCGGAAGGTAATCATCCGGGTTATCGGAGAAGAGTAACACCGCCCCTTTTTCAAGATGAAGGTTTACGTTACTTTTAAAGTGGATTTTCCCTGTTAACCATTCACCTTCGGGAATAATTACAGAACCTCCTCCTGCGAGATTGGCTGCATCAATAGCTTTTGCGATCGCTTCTGAATTTTTTTGCTGTTCACCCTGAATTGCCCCAAAATCAGTAATCATAAATTTTTCGCAATTTGTAAAGTCAGGGATTGTAATAGCCGGCATCTCAAAAGGAGCATTCACTTCTACTAAATCATGTTTGAGCGCTTTGCTATTCGTTTTACAAGAAATGTAAAAGATTGTTGATACAAGAAAGAAGCATATTGTAATCTTTTTCATAATGACTTATTCTAATCTTTGTCCTCCAGTTTTATTTTACCTGAAATATCCAGGTCAAGTTTTTTCAATTCTTCAACCGCCATCCTGGCAACACAATTTGCACCTTTAACAGATAAATGGGTATTGTCTTGCCTCCCGTTTGGAAATTCTTCATTAGGCTTTGTCCATAAAAACATCTCTTTCGAAGACTCCTCTCCAAGTGAGTTAATCCATTCCTCTGTGAGTTCATTCAAATCAATCAGTGGTACATTTAATTGTCGGGCAACATTTTTAGTAGCTTCCAGGTAATCGCCGTGGGTATCAATCAATTTACAATCATCCCCAAATTTTCTTCTTACAATTGATGTAAAAAGAACAGGAACTGCACCTTTACTTCTCGATTCATTCACATACCGTTCAAGGTTCTCAGGAAAAGTGTCAAAAGGCAATGTATATCTTATACTATCATGCTTCTTCTGGTCGTTATGGCCAAATTGAATAAAAACATAATCACCTTGACGAAGACTATCTAAAACGTTTTGCCATAAACCTTCTGATAAAAAACTTTTCGAACTTCTCCCGTTTTTTGCATGATTCCTAACAAATACAGTTTCATCAAAATAATCACCGATCACCTGGCACCATCCGGTTTCAGGATAAACTTCTTTTGTTTTATTGGCCATAGTTGAGTCGCCAATTGAATAAACGATTGTGGGCCTTTCATTTTGACAAGCAAACGTAAAAACTGTCAGATACATGAATACTATAAATGTATTTTTCATAAAAAATGATTGAAAAAAATCCTTTTTAAAAACAATCACCTCAGTCTAAGTTTTTTTAAAACTTCTGCTTTATTTCATTTTTCCCATTGATCAGTTCTAAAAGATGAAGCGGGAAGTCCGGCATTGTTATATAAAGTTCCTTCTACATAATTATCCCAGCAATAGCGAACTGAAACAGGCTCTTTCACTTTTGGAACCCAAACTTCAACAGTTGAATCTTTAATTGTAGCACGGGCGGGATAAAATTTTTTATCACTTCCAGCTATCTCAAAATGCCTGAGTTTTTGTCCAAAACTTGTTAAACCAAGCTCTGCAAAATCGAAAAAAAGAAATGCTTTGTCTTCTTTTATCGACATTGATTTATAAACCGGACCACTAAATGAAAGTCCTTCAAAATCATATGTTTTTGCCAGTGCCCAATAAGCCAATCTTTTTCCCACAATAACTTTTTCAGGAGGATGATTACTAAGTGAATCTCCTACGTCCATTGTTACAGCCATTCCTGTGTTCGGTACCGAAAGCATTGTTTTCAACTGGGCTTCACGCAAAAATGCGGATTGGGTATTTTCATCAAACCTAAAACTATAAGGTGCATTCTGGACAAAATAAAATGGAAACTCCCCTTGGTTCCAACTCCTTCTCCAGTTTTGTATCATCGCAGGGAATAGATGGGAGTATTGTTCAGGCCGCTTTCTGTTAGAAGTCCCCTGATACCAGATGACTCCTCGAATTGTATAGTTTAAAATGGGATGAATCATCCCATTGAAAAGAACTGAAGGACTGCTTGATGTTAACTCATCCGTTTTAAAACCAGTTGCATTCAACGTTCCAAATTCGGATAAAAGAGTTGCTTCGCTTGTCCATGCTTCTGCCGGTGTACCTCCCCAACTCGCATGGATTAATCCAATGGGAACGTTAAGAATTTCTTCCAGGTATTTCCCAAAAGAATAAGCCACTGCACTGAAACGGGCTACTTCTTTAGGTTCTGAAACCACCCATTTTCCATTGCAGTTATCTTCAGGTTTTGTACTAACCGTTTTTTCCACAGTAAATAACCTGATGTTATTATTGTGGCCATGTGCAATATAATCATTACCCCCAATCACCGGCATTGAAATATAGCCATTAAAAGGCATCTCCATATTTGACTGACCACTGCATACCCAAACTTCTCCAATCAGGATATTTTCAATTTTAAAAGTTGTATCGGCTTTTAATACAATTTCATAGGGCCCACCAGCTGATGGGGATGTGTAATTTATTTTCCATTTACCAGATGAATCCGCTACACAAAATTTGGCATTTCCATTCCACCCAAATTCGGCATAAACGGTGTCTCCAGGTTCTGCCCATCCCCACAAATTACATGAACTTTGTTGTTGCAATACCATATTGTTATTAATAACAGCCGGCAACTTTAAATCGGCTGAAATGGCCAAAAATGAGGAACCGAATAAAAACAAAAGAAATATAAAACTTACTTTCCTTTTTAGAATAAATTTTTTTTTCACAAAATCTACTTTTTACCAATTTATACTTTGTTCAGTTTTAACACCACCGGACTCATTACTGATACCCTTTTCTCTATTCTAAAATTTAGATTGTGTTTTACTGTTTTTACTGTTTCCCAAATACCTTTACTATTCAGCAATTGAACTCTTGAATCCTGCCATTCCGGGGCAACTTCCAGAGTAAAGCTATCAAACGTGTCGGAATTTAATCCGGTAATAACTGCAATCGAATAATCCGCGGTTTTTGAACGATTGAAAATGCAAAATGTATTTGGTACATCTTTGACATAAACAGGAAGGGGTTCTTTCCCCAACCATTCTATCATTTGACGCATCAATTCTTTTTTAGTATAGTTGAATAATGAGATAGAGCGGGTATTTATATAATTGTCATTTAAATTATATGCCATAACAGCAATGCGGCCTCCAAGATTATTCTCAAAACGCGTCAGTGCGGGATAAAAAGGTTCATTTCGGGAATTCAAAAATTCTGTTATTACCTCTGCACCAGACAAAGCTTTGATTTGATAAAAACAATCTCTGTTTTCTTTATTAAATGCCCAGGCATAATTGTACATTAACCGGTTTTTGATGTTAGGAAATTTTTCTGGATTAACAACGCCTTCATAAAACGGAGGCAGTAAGGTATCTTCCCTTGTTGAAATTTCAGCGCCAATCAGGTTACTATATCCTTTTTGACACAAGAGAAGTGCTGAATACCCATCCAGAAAAACACTTCCGCTCAATAATTCTGTAATTTCATCATCCCCCATTTGCTCAATAACATTGCCGGAAACAAGTTTTACCTTTCCTCCTTTGGAGGTATAGGGAATTCCATGGCGCCCGAGGATATTTACCCAATTGCATGAAGTGCCTGGCTTTCGGAATATCTCGCATCCATCAACTGAACAACCTTTTACTGCTGATTTAATTGCAGCAAATCGATTTGATTCATTCAGGTACATTTCCCTGTAACCCTTTTCTTCCAACGGATTTTCAAGGTATTGGTTGATATATAGCAACGAATTGTCTACACCATAGGCAAAGGCAGCAGTCATGAAACTCTTCAATTTTGAGCTTGACATAAAGAACTGTGTATGGGGAAATGAATCTGACTCGTGCAATAATTCAAAATTTTCCGGTAAATGCTGACTTTGGTATAAAGGATTAAAAATTGACATTGGAATATCTAAAGGATCATCGGAAGCATAACTTGAACCATGAACACGAACCATCGGACGTGTATTGCCGGCAAAAGCCAGGGTGACTGTTTCGGTGAAATTACCGTCTCTTTCACTTGCTCCACTTTGACAAAGACATAAACGTGTCCGGGGTTCAACTTCATCAACCTTTTCTCTTACCGATGTCGCGAGACCTGCCAGCGAATCCCTGCTCAATTTCCCCCATGCTTCACGTAACCTGTAGCTCTCCTTTGTTTTTGCCCGGAAAATTTTTTGTAACTCTTCCCTGGAATAATACTTCCCTTCCCTTTTTGCAAATTCTTCAAGATGCAACGGACAATAACAGCCACCATTCAGGTGAAAATCATCCTCAAAATTTATCATAAATGGGCGGGCAATATCTACAACTGTTGCTACATAATCGCTGAATGTCTTTTTGTAATCAGTGCCTAACGGACAACAAGCCTCTTCCGCAACACTGCCATCTGCCTTTATAATACTTTGAAACGGCCCCTTGCCTATCCTGATTGTTGTTGTGCACCACCATCCAATTTCAATATCGTATTTATTCAACTGTTCTTTAAACTGCAATACCAGTTGCCCGAGATCAACAAATACCTGCTTTTTCGGAAATCCTGTGTAACGATACTCTTTTGACGGACCAACTATTAAAAATTTCCTTAGTCCATAATTCTCTTTTAAATGAATGATATCAGATTTAATTTCTTCTTCAAAACCAGGAAAAATTTTTACCGGAACAATTGGATCTATAAGGTTCCCGTCATTTTCATCAACCCGGGAAAAACTAAAGGCTGATAGTAATCCACTGCCGGCTACTACTGATGAGCCCATGACTGTGGTTGTTATAAATTTTCTTCTCTTCATTACTATTCAACATTTTTTAGTTGTAATATCTGGCCTGCTTTCAGAAGTTCCGCTTTCAGTATATCATAAGGCAAATCATGAAGGACATTATTACTATCAAGAGCTAAACATGCTGCTGTTGCGGCTGACTGCCCCAAAACCATGAATACGGGCTCCATTCTTATTGAGCCAAACGCAATGTGCGATGCAGATAAACAAACAGGTACAAGTAAGTTAGTACACTCTGTTTCATTTGGTATAATTGATTTGTAGCTGACTGGATAAGGCTTGGACAACCCGATTTGAACATCACCTTCATTTTTAACATACCCGTTTACATCGACATAACGTTGTGTATGGTGTGAATCCATGCTGTATGCTCCCATGCCAACACTCTTATCAGCAATATGCTTACCCTGACAATGATGTTGTGTCATAACTACATCAGCAATCATACGTCTTGCTTCCCGGATATACAATTGATCCTGCCAACCATTGCCTTCAACAAATTCATCTTTTGTAACGCCCCACCTGGCTACTTCATTCCGAATATTTTCAGGAATCCGCGGATGATTGGCCAAGGTCCACATCAATCCCTTCTGATAATTACGGTGGGCTTCTATAATTCTTTCCCGTTCAGCGTATGATGCCTCCGGATAATTGTAATTGGCCCCAATAAAATCAGTAGAAAATGCGCTTTGGTTATTGGTATCCGTTTTACGATTTGGCATAGGCGAATTTATCCATGGCAGTCGGGAAAAACCTGCCTCATAGTTTCTAAAAAGTAATTCATAATCAAGTTCATTATATCCTTTGGGCTTTTCAAAAGGAATACGATTTTCCGGCACATCAGTCAAACACATTCTGAAACAATACGCCTGAATCCTATGATCAGAATCTCCTTCCGCCCCTGGGTTATCGGATATTATCATAGGCAACAATCCGGATTCCACATTCCCCCGGACTACATAAGGTTCGACAGCAGGCTCAAATTGATGATGCCGCCAGGGAGGGACTCCGCTATCCGGAAGGGAAAGTTTAGTTCTGATACCATTCAGGGATTCACCATAAATATTGTACCCTTCGCGGCCAACAGTAAATGAAACCCCTGCCCCTGCCATTAGATCCCCTTCATAAGTCGCATCAATAAAATACCTGCCTTTGATTTGGGCACCCGATTCCAATATTATTTCGGTTATCCTGCCGTTCATTTTTACAACTCCGCTTGAAACACTACCGGATGAGGCAACTTTCCAGCCATCCTCTTTGGCAATGGTCTTGTTCTCTCCTTCACGGACAATGGGGTCATCATAAATAACAGGAATATTATATTTATCTATCCAACTTCGATAAACTTTTCGTGCAACCGAAGGTTCGAAAAACCACATGCTTTCCTCTTCAGGATTTGTTGCTCCCGGATGATAGGTCTGATTTTCAAAATATTCATCCCTGGTTTGCCATGCCCAACTGCTTTCGGACAGATAATGTTTGTTTATTTCTTGATAGAATTCAAGGGCAATTCCCCCGATTACATTTTTATTGCCAAAGTCTGTTCTCCCAAGACCTCCTGTAGTGAGCCCCCCAAGCTGTTGTTCCGTTCCAGGTTCAATAATTATTACACTTTTATTCAACCTGGCTGCCTGAACCGCTGCTGCTACTCCGGCTGAAGTTCCTCCATAAATAACCAAATCGAATTCTTTGGCTTCTTTTTTACATGAGATTAGCAGGCAGGCAAATAATATGATGAAAGATTTTTGCAAATAGAATTTCATAATGGATTATCGTTTTATTTTACTTATAGATATACATATAGGAGCACCGGCAATTTTGAGCCATAAAGCCTATGTTCAATAAATAACTAACTAATTTTTTGATGCCGGTGCCCCTAAATAGAAATGGTTTATTCGTAGTTGGGATTTTGCTCCAATTTAGAATTCTGATCCATAGCCGATTGCGGGATGGGCAGGTAATAATTCCTGTCGGCATAAAATACCCTTTCACCACCAGGTGCAGGTATTACTGTATACTCTAAATTGCCATCCACCTCTTCGATCCTCATTGCATGAAGTGTCCCGTTTAAGTTGTCCTCGGCAATCTTCCAACGAACTAAATCATACCAGCGTCGTTCCTCGAAAGCAAGTTCAACCCGACGTTCCCTGCGGATTGCTGTCCGCATTTCATCCTGGGTCAACCCTTCTTTCAAAAATGGAAGCTCTGCACGTTCCCTAACTTTATTTACCGCTTCATAAACTGACGCATCAGGCCCCACTGCTTCATTTTGAGCTTCTGCATAACTTAGAAGCACTTCAGCATACCTGAATAAAATAGAGTTGGCACTGCTCAACTTATTATCCCCACTAACAGCATATTCTTCTTTTAAACCTTTCCGTAGCGCATAGCCAGTATTAGTCGCAGCTTCAGAAATCCCTAAATCAAGCTCATTATTACTTTCAACCCCAAGCCGTGAATAATAGACTGCCCCATTCCACATAGAGCCGTCATAAACGATTGATTCATAAAATCGTTTTTCACGATTTGCATAAGGATTTTGAGGATCATACCCTGATTCCGGATCAGTTATTGGAAGACCATTTTCCATTGCATATTTATCCACAATGTCCTGCGTAGGATTTATCATACTCCATGCCGTTTGCGTTCCCCCTGTATAACAGGGGCCGGCATAGCCTTCTGTACTCCTTCCAATATCAGTACCCCCAACATGCGGTTTTGCCAGAATTGTTTCCTGGTTGAAGTTGTTTTCCTCATAAAACAAAGTACCATATTCGGGAAATAAATCATATACACCCAAATCCATAACATCTTTGTAAGTTGCGGCTGCCAATGCCCATTTCGATTTATCATTCGAAGGGTTATACAATGGGCTTGCATTAAACAATTCAACCCAGGCTTTTAAGGTAAGTGCAGCCCCTCTTGTAATCCGGCCGCCTTCGTCGGCAACCAGAGGGAGGTCATTGGCAATGGCATTGCACTCTCCAGCGATAAAAGCAAATGTCTCCTCTGAACTATTTCTCGCTCTGAAAACATCATCACCCTGTTCACTATAATTTAAAACTTCTTCAATAATAGGAACACCGCCGTGCCATGTCCAAAGCTGTGTATAAAAATAGGCTCTTAAAAATCTTACTTCAGCGAGCCTCAAAGCCTTCCAATCTTCAGGAAGATCACTTTCTGATACTTTTTCAATAAATAGGTTGCATTTTCTAATATTGGCATACTGACTCCATTGAGTTTCTGCATTTTCAGGTGTATAAGCTGCAATGGCATACACATTCCTTGAAACTGCCCCATTAATACCATCCATTGAATCATCCGACCAATTTTCCCACGGATCAAACCTATTCACAACGCTGGGCAAAGCAGCATAAATATCGTTCAAAAACATATCAGCCTGGCTGACATCACTCCAAAGGACGTTGTCGGAAATCTGGTCTTTTGGGGATACTTCCAAATAATCTTCGCAAGAAGTAAATCCCAAAAGCAGAATAAAAAAGGTTATTATAATATAACTTATTTTTTGCTTTTTCATGATTTTAAAAATTTATTAAACATTTTATAAAATTGCCTGAATTATAATGCGTTAGTTTTTATCAAAATGTAACATTAACGCCAATTGAATATACGGTCTGCTGCGGATAGTCCCACGATTGTGAGTTATTCATCTCAGGATCAAAATTAATTACGTTTGTCCATGTATATAAATTTTGTCCGGCAAGGTATATTCTTGCATTTTGTATCCTAATTTTATTACAGACAGATGAAGGAATATTGTAGCTCAAGGTTGCGCTTTTTAACCTCAAATAACTTGTATTCTCAACCCACCAGGTGGATGCCTGCTGGTTGTTCGTAGTCTGCCCGGCAACAAGGCGGGGATACCTGGCATCCGGATTTTCAGGGGTCCAGTTGTCTAAATGGGAAACATAAGCTGCCCGGTTGCCCCAGAATGGCCAGGCCCCTGCACCATGTAACCTGAAATTTGCATTACCTGCTCCCTGAAAATTCAAATTCAAATTAAATTTTTTATAACGAACACTCGGTGAAATTCCATAGATGATTTCCGGGATCTTTGATTTCCCAATTTGGACAATATCATCGTTATCAATTTCTCCGTCACCACTAACATCCTCATATCTGAGGTCTCCGGGTTGGACTGCGCCCCAGGGTTGGGTAGCAATTTCCGGCTTCAGGTTTCCGTCCGAATCAAAATCATCAGCGGTGAAATAACCAAGTGCATTATAGCCAAAAATCACGCCAAGGGGTTTTCCTGTCAACCGCCTGTTAGGATTATCGAAAGTAGCAGATGTTTCAAAAATTTCGAGTATTTTATTCCGGGCAAATGTAAATGTCCCGTTCAAAGAAAATTCAAGGTCATTTGACACTTTGTAATTTGATCCCAAACTAAGGTCAATTCCCCTGTTTTCCATAACCCCCTGGTTTACCTGGCTGAGGCCTATCCCATATTCACTGGGCACAACAACGTTTGGATTTACAAGCATATTCGATCTTTTTTCGTAAAAATAATCTGCTTCCAGATTGAACATTCCTTTCCAAAGGCTAAACTCTAACCCAATGTTGGTCTTTTTTGCTCTTTCCCATGTGATGTCTTTATTGGCTTCCGTGCTTTCACTAACGGCATTTACAGCATTACCGTTAAAAGCATGGGCAGGTCCGTATGCATTATAGGCACTTAAATACTGGAATGGGCCTCCCGCCAGCGCTCCTACTTCTCCGTATGATGCCCTGAGCTTTATGTTGTTTACCCAATTCAGATTTTCCTTTATGAAATTTTCTTCTGACAAACGCCATCCAACTGCTACCGAAGGAAAGAAACCCCATTTTTTGCCGGGTGCAAAATAATAGTGCCCGTCATATCTTCCACTTGTTTCTATTAAATACTTGTTATCGTAATTATAACTCAGGCGGTAAACCAGCCCTAATTGTCTGGCCAGTGTACTCGTTCCGGAATTGGAAATATCTGCAGCTGCCGAACTACCCATATCCAGTTCATCAATCAAGATGCTATAATTCCTTCTGCCTGCCGCCATATAGTGAAACGTATTTTCTTTACCTTCAAAAAGGGCAAGTGCAGATATGCTGTTTTTCCCAAACGATTGATTATAGTTTAAATTTCCCTGCCAGGTGTACTGATCATATTTACTAAATCTTTCATTAAGAATAGGTTCTGCAGGTCCCCAAATTCCGTCAATATACGAATAAGGGTCGGTTGAAACATCCAGGGTGTGGATGTGCATCACCTTTTGCCATGCTTTTGCAAAACTAAAGGTCGGGTCGTAAGCAAATGTCCCTTTTAAACTAAGTCCGGGAATAAAGGGAAGGTCTTGTTCCAATGACAATTGTGTATAAATTGTTGATGTATTCGTTTTCTTTTCACCGCTTGAATAAACAGCCGGAGTAACGTAGGTTCCATAAAGGCCGTTACTATAGAAAAGCGGCATATCTGGTTGGGCATAGGAAAGCAATTGCATAATCCATTCAGGTCCCTGGTTTACCATTTCACCCACAGCCGGTTCAATGTGTTTTTGTATCCTTCCGTTGATATTGAATGAAACTTTAGTCGTGTTCGTGACATTGGCATCCAAATTTATAACTATAGAATACCGGTTTTCATAATCTGTATCCCACATCCCATTTTGCCGCTGAAAACCAAGACCGGCATAATATTTAACTTTTTCATTCCCCCCAAATACTTCAATATTATGATTTGTAATTGGGGCATTTTTTTCAATAATTGTCCCCAAAACATCCCAATTTGGATAACGATCCGGGTCCTCACCACTTAAATGCAGTTGCAGCTTTTCGTCGGTCCATTGTATGGGTTGACCGGCATTAGTGGCAATTTGATTTCTTAATTGCGCATACTGTTCTAAATTTACGAAGTCAGGCAGAAAAGTAGGATTTTGGACACCGTAATAGCCATTATATTTAATTGTCGGTTCTCCAGTACTACCTCTTTTTGTTGTTACCAAAATAACTCCATTGGCACCTGCAACTCCATATGGGGCAACAGCAGCAGCATCTTTTAAAACTGTAATACTTTCAATGCTATTCGGATCCAGCTCGTCGAAACTACGAGGTATTCCATCAACTACCACTAACGGAGAACTTGAGCCGGTTGTTGAGATGCCCCGGATATAAATACTGGACCCATCAGCTCCGGGTTGCCCTGAAATCTGTCTTACAATAACTCCTGATAATTTACCCCCAAGACTGTTAGTTAAATTACTCACTGGCTCACTAGATATTTTCTCTGCTTCCAAAGTCGAAACAGATGCCGTTACTGATGTTTTTTTCTGAGTACCATATGCAATGGCTACCACTTCATTGATACCTATCGTTTCCTCCTCCATTGTCACATTAATGCTCGTCTGGCTCCCAACAACCACTTCCTGCGTCCGCATCCCCACAAACGAAAATACCAGTGTGGCATCTTCGGGAATGCTGGAAAGCGAGTAGTTTCCGTCCGCGTTTGTCACTGTCCCCTGTGTAGTACCTTTCACTACCACCGTTACGCCTGGAAGAGGCTGGTTATCGGAATCGGTAACTTTCCCTGAAACTGCTGGTTGCTGCATCACGGCAAGTGTACCTTCATACATTAATTCCGGAGTGACCAAAACAATAAACCGGTCTTTTACGGTATAACTCACATCGGTTCCGGAAAACAGTGTATTCAGAACCGATTCGATTTTCTGGTTTTTAACATCCAGTGACACTTCTCTGTCCACATCCACAAACTTGCCGCTGTACATGATACGAAACTCGCTTTGACCTTCAATTTCTGCCAGGACTTCCTTCACTGTAGAATTTTCCATGTGAAGGGTGAGCGTTTTGGTTTGTGAATAGGTTTTACCAGCCAAGACACAGCCCATGGAAATCAAAATAAAAAAAACTGTTAGTTTCATAAGCCTTAATAATTTTTTCATTCCGGGAATTTTTTCATTCCCTAACAAATCAATCAATTTTTTCATACTTTTGTATTGTTTAGTTTAAAAATGCCCTGTACCTTTATACAGGGTAATTACTTACACGCTTCAGGGAAATGTTGACGCATTTCCCTGTTGTTTTTTAAAAAGGTTATTTTCTCATAGGCAGACTATTTTTTTAGCGTTGATTTATTTTTGGTTTATCGTCTTTTTTCAAATACTATTTTTTGTTTTGAGTAGGTATCATCCTGTAATTTTTTGCGGGGTAGCGCTTTGTAGCGAACCGGAGTGGCAACAGTCATGAGTTCGAGTATCTGAAAGAGGGGCTCGTCCTCAAAAGTTACCGTATAGGTATAATCTTTTATCTTGTCGTCCACTTCAATGGAAACATTAAACATACGACTCAGCTTTTCTGCGGCTTCAAGGATGGTTGTTTCATCGAATATCAATTTGCCCTCTTTCCAGGCAATGTATTTTTCGATATTCCCTTTTGAGCTTAAAACCGCTCCGGTTTTTGCATTGTAATTTACATGTTGCCCCGGCGTCATAGAGCCGATGGTTTTCACTTTTCCTTCTGTTTCAACGCTTTCCAAAACCACTTTCCCGTTCACCAATGTTGTTTGCACTTCGTTGCACTCGGGGTAAGCCAATACGTTAAAGGCAGTGCCCAAAGCTTTTACATTCAGTTTGCCGGTTTTAACAATAAACGGTTTTTCAGGATTGTGAGCCACATCAAAATACCCTTCGCCCGTTAACAGCACCTCGCGGCTGTCGCCGGTAAATGTTTGCGGGTATTTCAACCTGCTGCCATAATTTAAATGAACCTCGGAACCATCGGTTAGCTGCACTACGGTTCTCGAACCTATTGGCGCAATAATTTCCAGCGAGTCAACCGGAAGATTTGCCAACTGTGCTGATTCCATCTTTATTTCAGCGTTTTCAGAAAGGGTATAAAACAGAAAGGCCAGCGCCGGCAATAACAAAATGGCAGCAGCCCTTGTCAACCAGGTTATAAATACCGGTTTCCGGGTTTCTATGTTTCTATTTTTCAGGCTTTCACTATTGATTTTCTGCTGAATTTTATCGAAGAGTAAACTGAATTTTTCGTCATCTTCGGCATTCTCATCTTCCCTATACGATTTCCAGTCATCGAATGCCATTCGGGTACCTTCCTTACTGAAAGCTTCCGTGTTGGCCCACCTGATAATTTCCTCCAACTCGGCGTTGGTACACCTGTTGTTTAAAAACTTTATGATTGTATCTTTCGTCATTTCTTCTTTTGTGTATGCCTCCCGGCTCATCACGATAGCTATCGTGACCGGGAGGCATAAATAAAACTACCTAACTAAACCAAACTAAAAAATATCGTTTTATTTTTCTGTTTCGTTAAGGTTATACGCCCAACCCATGATGAGGGAGTATATAAAATCCGGTTTTTTTTATTGCAGAAACAAATAAATAAATAATAGATTGACCATCAGGCTGCTATCGATACGGGATTTTAAAAAAGCAAGCGTATTGGTTATATGTTTTTTAACTGTATTGACGGAGATGTCCAGTTTTTTCGCTATTTCATCATGTGCCAGCCCCTGTTCGCGGCTCAACTGAAAAATTTCTTTTTGTCGCGGGGTTAATTCATTCAGTAAATCCTGCACCTGTTCATTGAGTTCGTTAAAATAAACTTCATCGGTTAAATCAGGTGCACTTTCAACCTGCTGCAATGATTTTAAATGTTCGAGGTATTTTTTCTCACTGGCCTTTTTACGAAACTGGCTGATGGTAGCGTTATAAGCGACTGTAAACAGAAACGACTCGAACGAAGAATAGACATCGATTTTGGTCCGGGATTCCCATATTTTGATAAAAACTTCCTGGACAATTTCTTCGGCATCCGCCTCCAGCTTTATATATCTTAAAACAAAACCGTATAATCTTCTGCTGTAACGTTCATATAGCTGGTAAAAAGCAACCATGTCATCTTCCCGGATTAGGAGAAGTAGTTCTTTATTTGATTTTGCAGTTTTCAATTTGGTTCATTAAATGAAATTCAAAATTAGTATTTTTTGTGGCATGGCAAATTTGAAATTTCCGTAATTTTATAATGTTTCGGTGCGCTGCACCTTTCGCTATGTTGTATTGTTCCTGCTGCTACAAACCTGTCTGCCGCCAGGCAGGTATTTCGCGGCGCTGCCGCTTGGCTTAAATGATTATCAATTGCTCGGGAAAAAGGGTGCAGCGCACCTAAATATTTGTAGAAAACGGTATTGCCTGTTGGAAATAAGGTGCGTAGCACCGAAATATTAATTTAATTTGAACAAAATACAATTCGTTTTGCAAAATACAATTCTGATATTAAACTATTTTATTTCAGACCTTTGCGTCTCTGCGACTTTGCGTGATGAATTATTCAGGCTAAAAGAAATCTTCAAAATCGGTTGGAACCCCTTGCTGCGGGTCATCGTCACAATCGAGGTTAATATTGAAATTATCCGGTCGTTTGAAGCTCATATCTTCGGTATATCCTAAAGTTGGATCGGCCAATACCTTTTTATAGAAATAGCCCCATATAGGAAGCGCCATGTTGGCGCCCTGTCCTGAAGAAATGGTACGAAAATGAATGCTTCGCAGGTCGGCGCCGGTCCAAACACCGGCTGTCAGCCTGGGCGTGGTTCCTATAAACCAGCCGTCGGAATGGTTCTGCGTTGTACCCGTTTTTCCGGCAATGGGCATGGTAAATTTTCCGTAACCATCCCGGTTTCTTAACCGGATACCGGTTCCTTCGTCAATCACTCCCTGAAGCAGATTCACCATCAAATAAGCTGTTTGCTCATCAAAAGCTTCATAGCGCTCAGGATGAAATGAGGCAATCACGTTTCCATACCGGTCTTCAATACGGGTTACAAACCAAGGTTTTACATACACCCCCTGATTGGTATATGTATTGAAAGCCCCAACCATTTCATAAAGGGTAATATCGGAAGTTCCCAAAAACATGGATGGAACAGGATCGATGGGACTGTAAACCCCCATGCGCTTCATTACTTCGGCCATGGCCTGAGGATTAAACTGTTTCATCACCCAGGCCGAAATTTTATTACGAGATTGTGCCAGGCCCCATTTCAGGGTAACCAGCTTCCCTTCGTTTTCTTCATCTTCTTCGGCATCTTTGGGTTCCCATATTGTGCCGTCCCACAGCTGAAACTGCTGGGTTACATAAGGAACTTTAGTGCAAGGAGTAAGACCGTTTTGCATGGCCAGCGTGTAAAGGAAAGGTTTTACCGTTGAGCCAACCTGCCGTTTGCCGCCTTTTACCATATCGTACATAAAATACTTGTAGTTTGGCCCTCCCACATAAGCTTTCACTTTTCCGGAGTGTGTTTCCATAGCCATAAACGACGAGCGGAAATGGCGCAGATACCATTTTATTGAATCTATTGGTGACATGAGTGTATCTATCTCTCCCTCCCAGGAAAAGATGGTCATCTCAACCGGTTTTTTGAAATTTTCCTTGATTTCGCTAAAGCTTTTTCCCTGATTATTCAAAACACGATAGCGTTCGCTACGTCTTATTTCGCGGTTAAGTAAATCCTCAACTTCACTGGCTGTCATATTATTGGCAAACGGAGGGTTGTTCAAATACCTCATTCCCCCGTCAAACTCAGGCTGGAGGTTGTTTTTCAAGTGATATTCGACTGACTCTACCGCATATTGTTGCATTCGTGAATCGATGGTAGTGTAAATATGCAGACCATCATTATACAAATCATAATTCTGCCCGTCGGGTTTGATGTTTTTGTTGCACCAGCCATAGAGCGGATTGGTTTCCCATTCAATTGAATCCTCGTTGAACGCTTGCATCTGCCAGCTGGCATAATTCCTTTTATCGGGCTTTTTTGCCGTTAGGGTGAGACGCAGGTACTCCCGCAGGTATGGTGCCGGGCCACTGCGGTAGTCCACTTTCTGATAATTCAAATCAAGCGGCAGCTGTTTTATTGAATCACGATCAGCGGTAGAAATGTACCCGTATTTTGCCATTTGATTCAAAACCACATTGCGTCTGCGCAACACCAGTTCGGGGCGGCGGACCGGATTGTACAAGGATGAATTCTGAGCCATTCCAACCAGCATGGCCGACTGGTGAAGTTGAAGCGAATCGGGAGGAATGCTGAAATAAACCTGCGAGGCCGACTTGATGCCAACCGCCAGGTTCAGGAAATCGTACTTATTCAGGTACATCAGAATGATTTCCTCTTTGGTATAGCTGCGTTCAAGCTTCACGGCAATCACCCATTCTTTAAATTTTCGCAGTACCAAATCAAACGAACCATCTAAACCTTCGCGCGGAAACAGATTTTTTGCCAATTGTTGACTGAGGGTGCTTCCACCGCCTGAACTGGAATCTCCTGTAATTATTCCTTTAAATACACGCACCAATCCACGAAGATCGATTCCTGAATGTCGGTAAAACCTGACATCTTCAGTTGAAATAAGAGCATCGATTAAATGTGGTGGTAGATTCTCGTAATTTACGAATGTGCGGTTTTCGTGAATAAAATATTTATCGAGTATCTTTCCGTCTTCGGAATAAATTCCCGAAGCCAGAATATTGGGAGGGTTCTCCAACTCTTCAAAGGTTGGCATAAAACCCAGATGGCCTTTTGCTATTAAAACAAACATTAGTGCCACAGCAGCAATGCCTGTTATAAACAGCAACCAAAACCCAATAATGTATTTTTTCCAGCTTGCACCTTTTTTTTCGGTCATAAATAACAGGATTAAATCATTCGGCAAATATAAATGTTTCCGTTGTGGAAGCAATTAATATAACGGGTTGATTAGGGCCAAAATTTTATTTTTTACAAATAATTAAATCATTTTCAAATAAATAGATTAAAAATAAGCAAATTAAATTTTGAACTTAGCGTTTCATTTTCTTTAATTTGCAAAAATTTTAAAAAAGGAAACATAGCGTATGCAAGAAAATCTTGTGATAGTTGAGTCGCCGGCAAAAGCAAAAACCATTGAGAAATTTCTGGGAAAAGGATACACAGTAACCTCGTGCATGGGACACATTCGTGATTTGGAGAAGAAGGATTTTGGAATTGATTTGGAAAAAAATTACCAGCCCAAGTATGTGGTTACTCCCGACAAGAAAAAAATTGTTGCAGAACTGAAAAAAATGGCAAAAGGCGCCGAAATGGTTTGGCTCGCTTCCGATGAAGACCGTGAGGGAGAAGCCATTGCATGGCATCTGAAAGAAGTGTTAAAACTCGATCCGAAGAATACCAAACGGATTGTTTTTCATGAAATTACCAAAGAAGCCATTCAGCGCGCCATTGAAAACCCGCGTTCGATTGACGACAATCTGGTGAATGCCCAGCAGGCCCGCCGGGTGCTCGACCGCATTGTGGGATTTGAGGTATCGCCTGTTTTATGGAAAAAAGTAAAACCGGCACTGTCGGCAGGTCGTGTTCAGTCGGTGGCCGTGCGCCTAATTGTTGAACGCGAACGCGAAATCATCAATTTTAAAAGTGAAACATTGTACAGGGTAACCGGCACTTTTCTGGCAAAGGATGAAAACGGAAACCCGGCAGAGCTGAAAGCTGAACTTAACAAACGTTTTTCAACCAAAAAGGAGGCATACGCATTTTTAGAGAAATGCCAATCGGCAGAATTTTCAGTTGCCGATGTGGTAAAAAAACCGGCCAAACGCTCGCCGGCTCCGCCTTTTACCACCTCCACGCTTCAGCAGGAGGCCAGTCGCAAGCTGAACTTTTCGGTAGCGCAAACCATGTCGGTGGCACAACGGCTTTACGAAAGCGGAAAAATTACCTACATGCGTACCGATTCGGTAAACCTTTCCGGATTAGCCATAAACACAACCAAGGAAAAAATTATTGAATTGCATGGTGAAAACTATGTAAAAATCAGAAAATACAGCTCGAAATCGAAAGGTGCACAAGAGGCGCACGAAGCCATCAGGCCGACATACATGAGCAACGAAACGGTGAGTGGTTCAGCCCAGGAACAACGGCTGTACGAACTCATTTGGAAACGTACTATGGCCTCGCAAATGGCTGATGCCAAACTGGAAAAAACCAATGTAACCATTTCGGTTTCAACAGCACCGGAAGTATTTACTGTTTCAGGTGAAGTAATTATTTTCGATGGTTTTCTGAAAGTTTACATGGAATCGACCGACGACGAAAACGGAAACCCTCCTGCCGGACAGGAAATTATTCCACCCATTAAAGCCAGGGATGTACTGCGCATGGCATTTATCACAGCAACCCAGCGCTTTTCGCAACGTCCCCCGCGCTACACCGAAGCATCGCTGGTGAAAAAACTGGAAGAGTTGGGCATTGGCAGGCCTTCAACCTATGCGCCTACCATTACCACCATTCAAAACCGCAACTATGTGGTGAAAGAAGACCGCCCGGGCGTTGAAAGGGAATTCGACGTGGTTTTGCTGAAAAACCAAAAAATTTCAGAAAAAACAAAAACAGAAATTACCGGTACTGAAAAATCGAAACTTTTCCCAACCGATATCGGAATGGTGGTTAACGACTTTCTGATGGAAAACTTCGAGCAGATTATGGACTACAATTTCACAGCCAGTGTTGAAAAAGAATTTGACGATATTGCTGATGGTGAACTGGTTTGGAATGAAATGATTGATAAATTCTACCAGCCGTTTCATGTTCAGGTAGAAGATGTACTCAAACATTCTGAACGCTCGAAAGGAGAGCGTATTTTGGGCAACGACCCCAAAACAGGCAAACAGGTTTCGGTAAAAATTGGCCGGTACGGCCCGGTAGCCCAACTGGGTGAAGCCACCTCGGAAGATAACGACGAAAAACCACAGTTTGCCAGTTTAAGATCAGGTCAGCACCTGGAAACCATTACCCTCGAAGATGTCCTCGATTTGTTTAAACTGCCGCGTGACCTGGGCGAATACGAAAACAAAAAAGTAACAGTAAGTATTGGCCGCTTTGGGCCTTATGTAAGACACGACAATAAATTTGTTTCGCTCGAAAAAGAAGATGATCCGTTTACTGTTGGCCTTGAGCGTGCCGTAGAGTTGATTGAAGCCAAAAGAGAAAAAGACAGAAAAGCGGTCATCCGGGTTTTTGATGAAGAGCCGGATTTAAAAATCCTGAACGGCAGATGGGGTCCCTACATTTCATTTAAAAAGAAAAACTACAAAATCCCAAAAAAACTCAAGGCAGAGGAGCTTTCGCTCGAAGATTGCAAAAAAATAATCAGCGAAGCACCTGAACCAAAAACCAAAAGGGCACGAAAAAAGAAATAGCAGTAAAAGGCAGATGATTCGACATTTGCCTTTATTTTTGCAAAAACTGAAATAATGAATTTGCCCGATTATTTTGACCCGGTTGATTTTTCCCAAATTAAACCAAACGGATATCCGCCGGGAAAATATTCCCTGGGAGTGGCTGTGGAGAAAAACAGCGCCGCCGTTTCCTCATCGGCCCTTGCCAAAGTGGATGTGGCCCTGATTGGAGTTCCGTTTGAAAACGGGAAATGGCAGAAAAAGAAAAATTCGGCGCCTGACAATATCAGAAAGGCACTATACCGGCTGGCGGTTTTAAACAACAAATTACATATTACCGATTTGGGAAACCTGAAACCGGCCACCAGCACCAGAGGAACTTTTCTGGCCTTGCGCGATGCCGTAGAATATTTGCTTGAAGCAGATATAATTCCGGTTATTATGGGAGGGAGTCAGGATGTAACGCTGGGCATCTGCGAAGCATTTCAAAACAAACCCTTCTTTTGGTTTTCTACCATCGATGCCGTTCCCGATGTAAAAAAAAGTGTTGAACCGTTTCACTCCGGCAATTACCTGACCCGGCTTTTTAAAACCCAGACCAACCTTTTTCAGTTCAGCCTCATCGGGTATCAAAACCACCTGACAGGGGAGAAACTGATGGAAAAAACAAAGGGGCTGGGAGAGCACATTCGGTTGGGTCAGCTGCGCGACAACATTCAGCAGGCAGAATTGATTCTGCGGTCTTCAGATGTGTTGTCATTCGATATGGGCGCTGTTAAATATACCGAAGCGCCATCCACTCATCAAAAAAATCCTAACGGCTTGCGCGGCGAGGAAGCATGCCTCCTGGCCCGTTACGCCGGATTAGGCCAGCAAATGAAAGCTTTCGGCCTGTTTGGCGTGAAACCAGGCATTGAAAATTGCATTACTTACAGCCTGGCTGCTGAAATTATCTGGTATTTCCTCGAGGGGGTTTCATGCCGCCGGCAATCGGAAAAAAGAACGGTTTACAAGGTTCAAATCGACGGACTGGACCATCCGGTTGTTTTTTTGCACGAACCAAAAACAGATCGATGGTGGTTTGAGGTGCAATCAATTCATGGAGAAACCATCGAAATAGCCTGTTCAAAAGAAGAATACAACCAGGCTGCCGAAAACGAAATACCGGAGCGCTGGCTCAAATTCGTTCAAAAAATAGATAGCTTATCAAAATAATAGAAAAATGCGTGCGTTCTTTGCTTACCAGGTTAACAGAAGTTTGTTACAAACAACAATTTTTTATTTCTTTAGCCTGAATTGAAATTAAATTTATGCCGCATCCAAAAAGGAGTATGAAATGAGCATGAGAATGAATACATACATCAAAAAATACAATTATGACCTAATGCGAATTCCATGTGTTACCATAAAAAATTAACAATTGTAAACACATGAAAAAAATTATTTCTTTTCTATATTTGCTGTTAATAATAAACCTGACGGCTATGGGCCAGCAAGATCCGCAGTTTACAAACAATATGTATTATAAATTGGGTGTTAATCCGGGGTATGCAGGAGCCGAAAATGCCATTAGTGGGATAATTTTAAACCGATATCAATGGGAGGGAATGAAAGGAGCTCCGAAAACACTGGTTTTTAGCGTAGATGCGGCCACAAATTTATTTGGAACCCCGGGCGGTGTTGGTCTGAATATAGTAAGCGATCAGTTGGGATTCGCAAAAAATATTTTGATTAATGGCAGCTATGCATATAAAACCGAGCTGAGTTTTGGCACGCTGGGAATCGGGCTTTCCGCCGGCTTTTACAACCAAAGCATCAATGGCAATTGGGAAGTGCCCGAAGACGATTACGGCATTTATACACAACCCGGTTCCGACCCTGCAATTCCTCAGGGAGAAGTGAGTCAACTGGCATTTGATTTGGGCGGCGGGCTTTACCTTTCATCAAACCAGTATTATTTAGGCCTGTCGGTAACGCATATCAATCAGCCGGCCATTGAGTACGACGACTATGCAAGTGCATATTTGTCAAGGCATTATTATTTAATGGGTGGATACAATATTAAACTGGCCGATCCGTTATTTGAGTTACGGCCTTCGTTCTTGTTTAAGTCCGACCTGGCTGCATGGCAGGTGGATGTGAACACAAATGTTGTTTACGACGACCGGTTTTGGGGAGGTATTTCTTACAGGGTAAACGATGCCGTTGCCCTGCTGTTGGGTCTTGAACTGGCCAACGGACTTAAAGTGGGTTACTCTTTTGATTTGGTTACCTCAGCCATAGGTTACTATGGATTTGCCTCCCACGAAATTTTTATTAGTTATTCGGTTAATCTGGAGCGAAACCGAAGCCAGAAATATAGAAGTATAAGATTTTTATAAAGAAAGCCATATATTTGAGCTATGAAAAAACTTTTTTTAATTGCAGTTGTACTAGGTTCACTTGTCATCTTTACCGGTTGTTCATCATCTGGAACCGGAGAGTTGGTTGGAGTACAAAAAAGACCTAAATGGCGCGAAACCCAACCCTACGGAATGGTTTATGTTCCCCGGGGAAGTTTCAACATCGGTCCAAGCGACCAGGATCCGGCCATGTCGGGCATTCCTACCCGAACGGTTTCACAGGACGCATTTTGGATGGATGACACAGAAATAACCAATAACGAATACCGCCAGTTTGTAACCTGGGTGAAGGACTCCATCGCCCGCAGGATGCTCGGAGACCAATATCCCGAATTCCTGATTACCGAAAGCCGCGACGGAACTCCCATTGATCCGCCACGCATCAACTGGCGCGAAAAAATCGACTGGCGCGATCCCGACTACCAGATGGCCATGCAGGATTTATACATCCCCGAAAATGAACGTTTTTTCGGGAAACAGGAAGTTGACAGCAGGAAACTGGTTTATGAATACTGGTGGATTGACCTGCAACAGGCAGCCAAAAGGTCGAACAGCTATAACTTTGAAACACAAAGGTACGAAGGCAATGTTTACGACCCCGACGGTGAACTCAGACCCATTGAAAACCGTTCGGCATTCATTATGAACGATCAGGTACACGTGTATCCCGATACACTTACCTGGATTCGCGATTTTACCTATTCCTACAACGAACCCTGGGCTACCCGTTATTTCTGGCATCCCGGTTTCGACGATTACCCTGTTGTAGGTGTAACCTGGAAACAGGCACTTGCTTTTTGCAACTGGAGAACAAAAATTCAAACAGACTATCTGACCAGCAAACGGCAGCCATCGATGATGGCTTACCGGTTACCCACCGAGGTAGAATGGGAATACGCCGCACGGGGAGGTAAAGATTTTTCGATGTACCCGTGGGGAGGATACTATGCACGCGATGAAGACGGGGTTTTCCTGGCAAACTTTAAACCCTTGCGAGGCAATTACGTGGAAGACGGAGGTATTTCAACCATGAAGGTTGGAAGTTATGAGCCCAATGCCTATGGATTATACGACATGTCGGGCAACGTTGCAGAATGGACCGAAACAGCTTACGATGAAGCCGGATACAACTACTTCAGCGACCTGAATCCGACTTTCACCTACAATGCCCGGCCCGATGATCCACCCGTGATGAAAAGAAAGGTGGTTCGGGGAGGATCATGGAAAGACATTGCATACTTTACGCAGGTTTCAACCCGTAGTTTCGAATATCAGGATACAACAAAATCATTTGTAGGTTTCCGTTGTGTCCGATCAACCTTTGGTGAAGAATTCAATTAAAAAAACAGTTACTAATCTTTTACCTCAATAAAATGAATATTGGAGAAATTTTCAAAACAAAACGCTGGAAAACATTCATGGGCTATGTTTATGGATGGGGTGCTTCAATTGTAATGCTTGGGGCACTATTCAAACTCCAGCACTGGCAATATGGAGGATTGCTGCTTACTATCGGATTGGTAACAGAAGCAATCATATTCTTTTTATCTGCTTTTGAACCTCCGCTTGAAATGCCGGAATGGGCAAAAGTGTATCCGGAACTTCGCGACGATTACGAAGTACTGGACGAAGAGGATTATAACCGGAGGGGAAAAAACGGTTTTAACCAGTTGCTTCCCTCGTCTGATCTTTCACCAGAATTGATTGAGAAAGTTGGAAAAAGCCTGAATGAACTGTCAGCAGCAGCACGTGGCATCAGCGACATATCGTCGGCGACCCTTGCTACCGACCTGTACGTAAAAAACCTGAGTTCGGCATCTGAATCCATGAACACATTTGCTGAAATCAACCAAAGAGCCAACGAAACCGTAAATGCTTCGGTAGAAAAACTGGTTAATTCTTATGCTCAGGCATCTGATCAGCTTTCCGGTACCGGAAAAACCGCCATAGAAAAACTGCACAAGAGCAGCGAAGACTTTTCGACCAAACTTGCAGAAACCGGTCAGAAACTCTCCGAAACGGTGAACGGGGCATCGGGCGCCTTTTCTTCAGATTTGAAGAACATCAGTGAAAGTTCCAAAATGTACTCGAACAATCTGGAGAAGCTGAATCATAATATTAACGCACTGAATGAAAGTTTTGAATCGCAGCTAAGGGGAACCAAAGCACAATTTGAAGCAAGTCATAAATTCAGCAGCGATTTGGGCCAGATGAATGAAATACTGTCTTCATCGGTATCTGAACTGCAAAAATATAAGGAAAACGCCGAACAGTTAAATAAACATTTGGAAGCTCTGAATACCATCTATGGAAATATGTTGGGTGCACTGAGTTACAAAAAGTAATAATTTGAAGTAACTGAATTATGGGTTCAAAGAATTGTCCGGAATCACCTCGGCAAAAAATGATAAACATGATGTACCTTGTACTCACCGCAATGTTGGCATTAAACGTTGCGTCCGAGGTACTCGAGGCATTTAAAGTTGTCGATATCAGCCTGATAAATACCCTCAGAACAGTGGACATGAAAAATGCTCAGGTTTATGCGCGCTTTGAACAGGCCTATGCCGAAAATGAAGCACGGGTGGGCGAATGGAAAACAAAAGCGGATATGGTAAAAACAAAAACCGATAGTCTCATATCGTATATCAGCCATATTAAAGAAGACCTTGTCATCAAATCAGGCTCAAAACCTCTTTCCAGCGACAACCCACTCAAATCAACCGACTTTTTCTTAGTTACCCAAAGCGGAGACACACTGATTATGTCGAAACCCGACGACCTGAATGCTCCTTCAGAATTTCTGATTACACAAAATAAAGCAACGGAATTAAAGGAAACCATTGACCATTTTCGTGAAGAGCTCCTTGCTTTAATCGATGACTCGGATGTTGATTTGAAAAGCACAGTTGAAAGTGCACTGGATACTTCCGACCCACCGGTTAATCTGAGAGAAGGTGGCGAAAGCAAATCGTGGGAAACAGAACGGTTTCTCGATAAACCTCTGGTAGCAGCACTTACACTTTTATCGAAAATACAAATCGACATCAAAAATTCAGAAGCCAACCTCATCAACTACCTCTTCGGGCAAATCGATGCCGGGGCTTTTATGTTTAACAAACTGGGCGCCCGTGTTATTCCCAACTCAAATATTGTTTTGCAGGGAGACGAATACGTAGCAGAAGTTTTTCTTGCTGCCGAAGATACCACACAACAGCCTGAAATTTTGATTAACAACCGTCCGGTATCCGTTCAGGACGGCAAAGCTACCTACAGGATTAAAACCTCGGAACCCGGAGTTTTTAGCTGGAGCGGAATGATAAAATACAGAGCACCGGGAGGTATTGTAAGAAATTATCCGTTCAGGCAGGAATACCAGGTTACCCAGCCAAGTGTAACCATGTCGGCTACCCGCATGAATGTATTCTACCGTGGCCTCGACAATCCTTTCGATGTTGGAGGCGGTGGCATTCCGCACGAAAACCTGGAAGTAACCATGACCAACGGCTCCGTTATAAAACGCGGAAACGAATATATCATCCGACCCGACGAACTGGATGAGCAGGGAAGAAGAACAACCGTTTCGGTACATGCCAATATTGGCGGCCAAAGGCGATTGCTGGGTTCTACAAACTGGCGTGTTAAAAGAGTTCCCGAACCGGTTGCACAGGTTGCAGGTATGGCAGGCGGTTCCATTCGCAGAGAGCGTCTGGTGGTTGAAGATGGTGTGATGGCTGTGCTGGAAGATTTCGATTTCGAATTCAGATATACTGTTACCCAGTTCAGAATTGAAATTTCAGCAGCCGGAGGGTATGTCAACTTTTTTGAAAGCAACTCGAACCGGTTTACCGAAGAACAAAAGGAACAATTCAGAAGGCTGAATCCAAATAGCTTAATTTATATTTCAAACATCAGAGCAGTTGGGGATGATGGAGTAGCAATCGACCTCGACCCAATTTCGTTTAAAATACAATAGAAATGAAAAAGATAATTGTTTACACCGGATTTTTAATATTCCTGCTCACCTCATCAGGGTACAAAGCAGAAGCACAAATTATTAACGGCGCTTATCAAATGACCGACCAAAGTGAAAAAAGGCCCATGCCCCTGCCTTCAGTAAGAGAAGCGGACGTTTTCTGGTCGAAAACCTTATGGCGGATCATTGATTTGCGTGAAAAAATGAACCTGCCTCTCTACTATCCTGTCGCTGAAACCGATGGAAGAATCAATCTGATCAACTTGCTGCTCGATGGCATTGAAAACGGACAAATAACTCCGTACGATGCCCGGCTCGACGACGACTTTAAAGTCCCGATGACCTACGAGCAGGTGCAGGAAGCTTTTGGAGCTGAAGAAACCACAGAAGAAACCATCGATTTCGATACCGGAGAGCGGAAAACCGTTACCATACAGGGAGAAATCAGGCCGGGAGAAATAAAACAGTACATGGTAAAAGAGGAATGGTACTTCGACAAGCAAACCTCTTCAATGAATGTGAGGGTAATCGGTATTTGCCCTATCCGCGAATTTACCCGTGATATGGATGAACCGGGCCAGGTTCAGCGTCAAAAAGTATTTTGGGTGTATTACCCCGAAGTAAGAACTCTGCTGGCAAGAAACCAGGTTTTAAATCCTTACAACCAGGCACAGTCCATGTCGTTCGACGACCTGTTTATAAAAAGGTTTTTTAACAGCTACATTGTTAAAGAATCGAACATTTACAACAACCGCGACATCAGCGCCTATTTAAGCGGAAAAGAAGCCATGCTTGAGTCGAAGCGGATAGAACATGAAATTTTCAATTTTGAACAGGACCTTTGGGAATACTAACTAATGAATGAGGAAAGCAATAGTATATATCGTATTAGCCGCCAGCTTGCTTTTCCATTCATGCAAAAATGAAATTGTACAATTCCTGCCAGGCGGTGAACGGAATTCCAAAAACTGGTTCGAGCCCTCACCCTTCGGAATGGTAAATATTCCTCGGGGCAGCTACGTGGTTGGCCCCTCAGATGATGAAGTGAGCGATCTCGGGAACCGTTCAAAGAGGGTCTCAGTGGAGGCATTCTGGATGGACGATACCGAAATTACCAATAATGAATACCGCCAGTTTGTGTATTGGGTGCGCGATTCCATTGCCCGGAGGTTGCTGGGGCAAACTTACCCTGAATACCTGAATACCGAAGATGCAGGAGGCGTACCACTGGACTATCCAACCATTAACTGGCGCGAAAAAATAGACTGGCGCGATGCTGATTATCAGCTGGCCATGAGCGACCTGTACATTCCTGAAGAAGAGCGCCACGCATTCCAGAAAGAAATCGATACCCGAAAACTCATTTATGAATACGCCTGGATTGATTACAAGCAGGCAGCCCGCAGGCAAAACAGCTATAATTTTGAAACACAACAATACGAGGGAACAGTGGTAACTCAGCAGGGTGAAACAGTACCCATTGCCAACCGAAGTGCTTTCCTGATGCGCGAAATGGTACCTGCATATCCCGACACACTCGTCTGGATAAGGGATTTTACTTACACCTACAATGAACCGCTTACCCTGAAATATTTTTCGCATGTTGCTTTCGACGATTATCCGGTAGTGGGAATAACCTGGAAACAGGCACGTGCCTTTTGTGACTGGCGTACCCGTTTGCAATCCGAATTCAGCAGCCGCCTTAACGAAACACCGGCTCACGATTATCGCCTGCCCACCGAAACCGAATGGGAACTGGCAGCAAGAGGCGGTCTGAATAACACAATTTATCCCTGGGGAAGTTATTACACCCGCAACGTCAAAGGATGTTTTGTAGCCAACTTTAAGCCGCTGCGTGGAAACTATGTGGCCGACAGCCCAACCACAACAACAACCATGCGGGTTGGACAATTCGACCCGAACAACTACGGTTTGTACGACATGGCCGGAAATGTAGCCGAATGGACCAGCAGCGCTTTTTACGAAGCCGCATATAATGTTATGAACGACCTGAATCCCGAAATTGAATACGATGCCCGCCCGGATGACCCCCCTGTGATGAAACGCAAAGTTATTCGGGGCGGATCCTGGAAAGATGTGGAATATTTTATACGAACCTCAACCCGAACCTACGAATACCAGGACACCGCAAAATCATACATCGGATTTCGGTGTGTGAGAACCTCGTTCAGAAACGAACTGCATAACAGATAAAATCCAAATTTACTTTTTTATAACTGCAGGTTTATACCCGTAAAAAACGTAATTCCCGGCATGGGGTAACCGTAATTGATGCTGTATTCCTGATCGAACAAATTTTTCCCTGAAGCAAATATTTCAAAATTTTTCGTCAGCCGGTACGAAAGCATCACATTTGCCAGAGAATAATTTTCCTGCAATGGCTCAGGCTCGCCGGTAAAGGTGTAAAGCCCCGTAATCTGTTGCAAAGAGACATTTGCCCTGAATTTTGTCCGGGTATAGGTTCCCTCGATGAAAAACTGATGCTTTGGAGCTGCAAGCCGGGGTTTATCGAGATGAAGGAAACTGTAGTTTGATGTGAAATCAATCCTGCGGCTGATGTCCCAGTTAATTTCAGCTTCAATACCCTTGTTGGAAAAAGAGCCAACATTCTGCCTTTTTACAGGGGGCGGAGGAGCATCGTTTGGCATTACCTCAATCACATTATCCCCCTCAATAGCAAAAACCGTCAGTTCCATCCTCATTTTCCGGTCGGTGCTTTCCCGGCTTACCCCCAGCTCATAATTCATCAGTCTTTCCGGTTCCAGCTCCGTGTTGGGAGCATACAGGTAAAGTTCCATCAGCGACGGACTTCTGAATCCTTTTGAAAAAGAACCTTTTACTGTGGTATTGGCAGAAGCAAGGTACGAAAAGCCCACCTGAGGCACGGTTTCCAGTCCAAACATCGAGTTGTTTTCGAGCCGCAAACCACCACTTAAAATAATTTTTTCGAAAAACGATTGCTGAAACCAGGCATAACCGGCTATGTCCGAAACATGGTGCCATGTGTCTGCACCGCCGGGAGCACCGTCGTTTGCTATTCCAGCTACTTTTTTATAATCGGCACCCAGCGTAATCCGGTTTCCCCTGAAAAGCTGCAACCCCTGATAAATGCTGATGCCCGTATGGTAATCTTCCGAAATCCAGCCATTGGTAAATTCATGATTGCCAAAATTATAGAAAGCAATCAGCCCGCCTTCAGCTTTGCAAAACCGGTTTTTTACTGCAAACGATGTTTTTCCCCTGAGAATGTCGATGCCAAAAAATGCCGGATTAAAAATGGTTCCCGGATCCTGTGAGTTGAAATCGGCAATGCTGACATCAGCTGCAACGCTTATGTTTTTGTTCAGCTCGTAACCGGCTTTAATGAATCCGTTCACGATTTTGAAATCGGACGTATCGCGGTGCCCGTTGGTGCGGTCGTGGTTTACCGATGCAAAAATGCTGAACGGGCCCTCCCGAAAACCGCCACTTGCCATGTATTTTTGGGTGTTGTATGAACCGTACGAAATTCTGCCATTGCCCGAAAAGCCTTCTCTGGTCTGCCTCTTTGTGATGATGTTTATGGCGCCTGCCATTGCATTCGACCCATACAAAATGGAAGCAGGCCCCCTGATTACCTCCACCTTTTCCACATCGGACGAAACATAGGCATCGGGCAGAGGGTGCGAAAACAAACCCTGAAACTGGGGATGCCCGTCGATGAGTACGAGCACCTGGGTGTTGGGAGCCGTACCACCTACTCCGCGCATGCTGATTTGCCCGGCAGAGCCCGAAGCAACCCCGAAACCGGTGACTCCCCGCTCGGTAACAAACATGCCGGGAATGCGATGACTCAAAACCGGCAATACAGCCGATTCGTTACTGCGCTCAATCTTTTCCTGCGAAACCAGGGAAATCGTTAAAGGAACGTTTCTGCGCGAAACCTCTACGCGCGAACCGGTTACAATTACTTCCTCAATTTTTACCGTATCGGTTAAAGCTATCTGTCCTGTTCCCCAAAAGGGAAAAACCAGCAATACAGATAGAAATATCCCCCTGAAAATGTGTATAAATCTGTTCATTTTAAAAAATAAAAGTGTTACCAATCAACTATTTCGTGTTACCATAAGGACAAAAAAATTATTCTGCCTTACTCATAACCAGCTTTCCGTGCTGAATACCTTTAATACCAATCAACCTGTCCGAAATTTCAGTAAGCCGTTTGGAAGGACCTTTAACTGCTATAATTTCAAGGTAATTCTGCTGGTTCAGATAAAACCCCTGTGATGAAAGTATAAACTCCCTGTACTTAAACTGAATTTCAGAAGATTTTTTCAGGATGTTGGTTTTTTCGTGACTGAAAACCAAAACCACTGCACCGGCCACAATGTTGTCGCATTTCCATTTTTCCTCCACCAGGTTTTTCTCGATGAGGTGACGAATGGCCTGTGAACGGTTTGCAAACCTGTTCTCTTCCACATACTCATCGAGCGCGTGTAACAACTCCTCATCGAGTGAAACGCCAAAACGGGATACCGGCATGGTGTTACAATTTTTTAATTTCGTAACACGAAGGTAATAAAAGTTGGGAAATATCAGATACGATTTTTTTTCCGTAAAAAATGTTTTAACTTTTTATTGACTAAATTTGCAATAATAGCAGAAACAAATACTTTTAAAATAATTACTATGAATACACAACATGTTCAATTAAAGATACCGCTCAACTTCAGGCAGGTCGTAGATATCGTGAAACAACTATCACCTTCCGAAAAGCAGTTGCTAAGTGAAGTTCTTTGGGCTGAACAAAATATGGACGATACTGAAATTCCGGAAGAACACAAACAAATAGTACGGGAACGGATAAAAAAATATAAAAACAACCCCGGCAGCTATCTTTCCTGGGATGATATCGAACGCAAAATGGCTGCCCGAACATGAAATTTTTGGTAGAATACAACCCTGATTTCTTTAACGACATTGCTCAGGCTGTTGACTGGTACAATGAAAAACAAACTGGTTTAGGCGACAGATTTTTAAATAATGTCAGGAAACAAACAGCTAAACTTTCAACTTCCGCCTTGCATTTTGCAGTAAAATATGACGATGTCCGATGTATGTGCATTAAAAAATTCCCCTATCTGGTATATTACCGGGTAAACCAACAAACCCAAACAGTTAAAGTCGAAGCGTTTCTCCACACAAGCCGGGACCCTGAGTTATGGAAAAACAGGTAAAACTGACTTTCAACAAATGCAAAATAGAAAAAGGAAAAAATTGTTTTTACAATTGCAAATATTGGTGGAGTTCGTTATTCGTACTTTACAATTTTTCGCTCTATTGTTTTTTTCGAGGTCTCTATTTTCAGAATATAAATTCCTTGCGGGAGATGAGATAAATCGAAAGTGCTTTGGTTTTTAGCGAATTGGTATAATAATTTTCCATCGGAGTTATACAAGCTGGTTTTTAGCAATGACTGGTTTCCATTTAAAATTACTGAAATTTCATTTTCAAACGGATTTGGAAAAACATTAACTGTCCCCGGGTTTTCGGCGATTTCAACTTTTACCGCTTCTGCTGTTTTAGAAATTAACCAGTAATCGGGGTCGATTTTTATTTCCGACACATCAAAACCGGGTTCGACCCAAAAAACCTGGTTGTTTACGGTATGAACAAGTCTGAAATCCACGGAATCGGTTTTTCCTGTATTGTAAACCCTGACCGGAACCGGCATTTCAAAAAATTCAACTGACGAATGGGAAGTGCTTTGCGAAAGTGCAATTATAAGTTCCTGATTGATTGACTGGGAATATTCCAGGGAATAGACAGGAAATCCTTCACCATAATACCAGTTATCAAAAAATGTAGTAAGGCTGGTATCTCCGGCAGCTTCAAAATGTGCCACAACCTGCTCATGCCGGGCAAATCCGTTGGCTACATCCGGATCATGGTAATAATTTTGTAACGCCAAAAAGAAATCTTCATCTCCCAAAATCCAGCGCAACATGTGCAAAATGTAAGCCCCTTTGGAGTAGGAAAGCCGGCTGTTGAAAATCCGCGAAACATCAGTTGTGTCGGGAACAAATACAGAACCTCCCGGCTGACTGACAATTTGTTCCACAAGCAATTTTCTCCAGTTGTACCAGTAAAATCCGTTCTTGTAGTGCTCATAAGCCAGCCCGGTAAGGTAGGTTGCAAAACCTTCGTTGAGCCAGATGTGCTGCCAGCTTGCCAAAGTGATGAAATTTCCAAACCACTGGTGTGCCAGTTCGTGGGCAATAAGTCCAAAACCAAAATGATTCATAAAGCTCATGGTTTGGTGTTCCATTCCCCCTCCCCAGCCAAATTGCGCATGACCATATTTTTCTTCAGCAAACGGATACTCCCCAATCAAATCATTAAACAACGCCATTACTTCAGCTGTAACCGGAGTATTTTCGCGCGCATATTCCAGTTGTTCCGGGTAAACAAAGTTCTGAATTTTAATCCTTCTCCCGTCATTTAATTCCAAAAAGTCGGAATATTCAACATAATTGGTAACAGCTATTGCAACCAGGTAAGTGGCTATCGGATACCGATGTTTCCAGTGCATGGTCCGCTTTCCTTCTGCTGTTGTTTCGGAAACCAAAACCCCGTTGCTTGCCGTACGGTAAAGTTCAGACGTGGTGACAATAATATCCACAGAATCGATTTTATCGGCAAGCGATTGCTTACAGGGCCACCATTCCAAAGCACCATAAGGCTCCGAGAGTGTCCAGAGAACCGGAGTACCCTGGTGTTTCCCCACAGAAAAGGAACCAAAGCCGGAATTTACCGGTTCTCCATGATATAAAACGAATACCGAATCAATCTGGCCTTTTGAAAGAGAAACCGGAAGATGCAAAACAATCGTATTGCTTTCTCTGGTATAGTTTAACGGCTGGTTCAGCATCCATACCGAATCCACCTGTAAGGTTTCTCCCATATCAAATACAATCTCATTCAAACCGTCATCCAGGCTTTTTAGGTACGAAGTTATTTTTCCGCCGATAGCCCGCACTGCCGGATCAATCTCCCACTCCATCCGTTGATAAATCAAATCGTAAGCGTGATATGATTCCGGGTCCTCAAAGTTCCAAACATTTCGCAAATGTTCTGCCCTGAATTCTGCTTCTTTTTCAATAAAAGATAAATCCGGAACCTGCCCCGAAGCCCCGGCCAGAAGAAACAGAAGAATCAATGTGTAAAATAACCTGAACATGAAGTAAATATAACGATTTTAGCTGACCGAACATATTTTAGGGCACGTCATTGTGGCTTCCTGTCCTCGTTGTTTCGGTTTTTAAAATACCGTTCCGATTTGCCCCACAGCTTCCCTGCCTGCCTGAAAAGTTTTTTGGTAACTTTTTCCACCGACTGGTCTGCTTTTTTGTAGGTGTCGCTGCTGTGGATTCTTTCTGCCGTTTCGTCAATAAACTCTTCTGTCTTTTCAATCCAGCTTTCGGTTTTCTTCGGGGTGTTTTCCTTTTTCTTTTCCGGGTCCTGATTTTTTTCGGGTTCCATGCTGTTAATTTTTTGCTTTCCATCAAAGATAAGGATTCAGTTCAATTTCACTTTTGCTGAATAAATGGCGGTTTTCCCTTCGTGCGAGGAATAATAGCTCACCCATAAAATAATTCATACAATAATCCTTCAACCCGAAAAAATTCAGGCTTGAGGTATTGATCCGTTTAGTCCATTTATTTCCCCTGACTATTCCTCCAGTGCATCCGACAACTCTTCGGTTAATCTCGACTGTAAATCTTCTTCAGTCATGCCTTTTTCTCTCAATCTCCGGTCGCGGCAACGGCTGCACAACTCGGTAATGTTTTTCAGCTCGCGGGCGCTGGCAACAGTGCCTTCAAAAATTTCAGAAGTGCGGTCGGTATTGATGTAGGAACAGTCCGAATAAATGTGATACCGTGTTCCCGAGGGAGTCCAGTACACGTTGTTGAAGCCATCGTTGAGCAGTTCAATTTCTTTGGTTTGCTCGGTATATTGTTCGATGGATGCCGGGTTAAAATCGACTCCGGTAATGCCTGCAACCAAAAGAGCAACAACGCCAATGGTGCCTGCTATACCCTTGGTTTGTTTGCTCAGGTTTTTATTTGTGAAAATCAGAATCACCAAAGGCAAAAACGCCAGAACGCCCATAATGGCACCCAACTGGTTTTGAATAAAAAACTTCACCTTTTGCTTCTCGGATGCCGGGTCGAGCCGGTTGGCCTTTTTCCACAGGTACGAACCGGTTATGGCCAGTGCCAGTATCACAACAATTGCAACAATCAACCAAACCAAATATTCGTCGCTTAACAGTTTCAGAATGGCTAAAATTTGCCCTGCCATAGCCAGAATCCAGGCCAAAAACGCAAAAAGACGAAGTTGTTTCGCTTTTCCTTTGCTTTCGGGGCTGGCTTCAAACACTTTACCACCACCCGGGGTGGATGGAGACTCCACATCTCCCACTTTGGTCACTTTTTTCTTAGTTGCCATTTTACACAATTTTAGAAATGAATATTTTATTAATTAGTGTTCCGTTTTTAATTGATTGTCAAATCATTAATTCTATTCCGGAATGAAAAACGCCGGATGCCGTTACGCTCTGTCTCTTAGCGTTTCGCACCTGTCGCAATGCTTTGCAATGTAATAAAAATATGAATGAAAAACAGAATGAATAATACAAGCTTAAATCAATACCAGAAGCAATGGTGATATGCATTCTTTCAAACTTACCGCTGTACATACTGATGACCTGGTTTTGTAAAATGACGAAGGGCTCACTCCTTTCGGGAAAAATTTGCACCGGGATTAAAGGGAGGGTTATGGAAGAGAATCCTGAAATGTTGCTGGCAAAACCCGGTATTGCATTTGGATGACAGAAAATTTTTTCAGGGTAATGCCGTCAATTTAATAACCCCTTTATTTCCGTTATATCCGGTTTTTATTTGACAGAAATAAATCCCTGCCGGAATTTTTTGACCACTCTGGTTTAATTCATCCCATAAAATATGGTGTTTGCCGGCAGTTTTTTTCTGATTCAGCAACTCAATTACCCTGGTGCCTGTTACGTAGTATATGGTTAAAACGACATGTGAGGACTCGCGCAAATAAAGTTCAATACGTGTTGAACCAGAAAAAGGATTTGGAAAATTTCCGAACAGAACCGATTTCTTCCCGGAATCAAAATTTAATCCGGTTGACGTGGAAAGGGTATCCATGTATTTTTCGAGGATGGCCATCTGGGGTTTGTCCTGTCCGCTGGCCGGTTCAATTGAAAACATGTAATTTCCCCACCAGGGGCCGGCAGCCCAGTACGTCCAGCCCATCCAAACATCGGCGTTGGCATGTATGTATGCGAGCATGTTATCGAGCGCCTGCATGCAGGTTTCGTTGGCGCTAATACCAAATTCGCCCAAAAAGCCCTGCTGATTGTTGTTTCGCAGCCATGTAGTAAACGTTTTCAGCCGGTCGGCGCCAACCGTCGTGCTGACACAGGTTTCGGACGAACCTGAAGAATTGCTGTCGAAATACTGATGTACTTCATAGGCGAAGTTATTTCCGGGGTCGGAAATGTTTTTCATCACCACGCTATTCGGCGTGCCATACCAGTCGCTGGTCCATGAATGGGCTCCTGTCCAGCCATTCCCCGGAACCAGGATAAGGTTCGAGGCACCGGCAGAACGGATGGCGGCAATTGCTGCATTGGCAACCTCAAGCCAGCTTTCGGTGGTCATGTTGTGGGGTTCGTTCATCAATCCAAAAATCACATTTGGATTATCTTTAAACTCCGCAGACAGTTTTTCCCAGAAATCGGCGAAGGCTGATACGGAAAGACCGGGAGAACCAATCACCTCACCAAAGTACCGGGCATAATTATGGGGATCGAGAATGGTGTGTGCACCTTTTGAAGTTGCATAGCTTACAAAGTTTTTTATACGCGATAATTCAGTGGTATTAAGTGCGATAAAGGTTTCATGCTGCAGCCGCTCCCAACGAAAGGGAAGTCTGAAAACATTCATCCCTCTTGCGGTAAAGTAATCCACTTCGGCTTTGGTGGGATAGGTATAGTGCTGGTTATACGTACCGGGCAGGTTTCCTTCGCCAAATTCGGCGCCGGCCAGGTTTACTCCGGCATACTGCACCTGCGCTGTCAACTGGTTACCGGGAGATATTGAAAAAAACGTAACAAAACCAATTAATGCAAATAAAAAGGATTTGGATTTTTTCATCACTATAGTCTTTCAGGCAAAATTAATCCATTTAATTTTCATGGTGAAAAGCTTTTTCTATATTCACGGTTTTAATTCAGAAAATCGCATTAATATGAAACTTCAGTATTACCTGGTCATCTTTTTATTGTTCTTTATGGGAATTACCGGCCTTCAGGAAGTGAAAGCACAGGCAGAATCTATTCAACCCATTGATGTGAATATGGATGAAATATACCAGACCATTACCGGCTTTGGCGCATCTCTGGCCTATTACGAAGGTTGGCTGACTGACCATCCCAACAAGGCTGAAATTTACGATGTAATTTTTAAAGAACTGAGTCTCGATATTCTCCGGGTGAGAAACGCTTACGGATACGACGCGGCTATGATTGGCCGGGTAAAACAGTTCGCAGCAGCAGCAGAAAATTCCCTGGGACATCCCATCGACATAATGACTACCTCGTGGGGGCCGCCTGCCTACCTGAAAAGCAACAACGACAAAGACAACGGCGGAACTTTAAAATATGTCGTAACCGGCAACAAAGTGGAATTCGATTATGCCGGTTTTGCCAGCTGGTGGAACGCCTCGCTTGACAATTACAATGCCAACGGGATTTACCCGAAGTACATCAGCATTCAAAACGAACCCGACTGGGAAGCCCCTTACGAAAGCTGCCTGATGCGCCCTTCTGAAACGGTAAATGCGACCGACACACTTGCCGGTTACAACAAAGCGCTCGATGCGGTTTACGAGGTGGTGATGCAGCGCGATAATCCACCGCTTTTTCTGGGCCCCGAGTGTATTGGCCTTGGTTACAATGCGGTGGAGAATTACATCAATGCCCTCGATTTGTCCAAACTTTACGGAATTGCATATCACCTGTACCACGGTGCGGAAGGTGGAACCAATCCCAACGATCCGTTCACTTCAACCAATTACCGGAAAGTGGGTAATTTTCATCCCGAGGTACCCCATTTTCAAACCGAATATTCGAGGGAAGACTGGTTTACAGTTGCCGGAATGATGTACCAGTCGCTGGCGCAGGGAAACGTTACTGCCTGGTTGTACTGGGATTTGATATGGATGGGTGGTAATGGATTGGTAAACCTGGACAACCCATGGGAGAGAAGCAGGTGGACAACTTCCAAAGGTTTTAATCGCACCAAAGATTTTTATGTATTTAAGCATTATTCCGCTTTTATTCACCCGGGCTGGAAAAGAACAGGTACCACGGGCGACAGCGACCTGTTAAAAACTGCATCATTTATAAGTTCTACAGGCGATTCTGCCACATTTATCGCCATCAATCGCTCAGAAACGGAAACCTTCCAGGTACGCATACAGATACCGGGTTATACCATTGGTGAAGCTACGGCCTATACCACAACCGAAAGCACAGATTTTGAAACTTCGGATTATATGACTGATACCCTGCTTCTGGTTCCTCCAAAATCGATAAACACTGTTGACCTGCGCATCAGCTACAAAGGGCCAAAAGATATGCAGGCCCATGCATGCGATTTTGCAGACCAGGCCGCTCTGGAGGCTGCCATTGAAGAGTGGGTAGCTACACAAACTGCGGCTCTGGAGGCCGGTATCGCCGGCGAATGTGAAGACCCGCAAATAACGCCCAATTTTGAAGGACAACACATTTCCCTTTCCGAAGGTGGAAGCTTTACTGTAGAATGGACCATCACCGAACTGTGTGAACCGCTGCTGGACGACCTCACTGCAACTTTCACGTTAAACACTCCGCAGGAAATTGCTGCCGGCACGCCGGAAAGCAGGGAAATAAATACTTGCAGCTATGCCAACCAGGCCGAACTGAACGCAGCCATCGAGGCCTGGGTAACAAGTGAAACAGCAGCATTGCAGGCCAGCCTTACCGGCGGATGCGAACCCACGGCAAGTCACAACTACACGGGTGAAAACTTCCCGCTTTGCGATGGCGGAACCGTTATCGTTGAGTGGACCATCACCGACCGCAGCGACACTGTTGATTCATTTACGGCATCTTTCACGATGGCTGCCCCCGAAGAAATGACATACGGGAATCCAGAAGACATGGTTCAGAATACCTGTAATTTCTCTAATTATCTTATCTTAAGGGAAACCATCGCATTTTGGGTTGCCGATGAAACCACCGCCCTGAAAGCCGGCATTACCGGAGGGTGCAACCCGCAGGTAAGTCATAACTTTGCCGACCAGAGCCTTCCGCTTTGCGAAGGCGGAAGCCTCACCGTGGAATGGATGATAACCGATGCCTGTGAAACTACGGAAGGTTTGACAGCCACTTTTACGCTTACAGCACCCGACGAAATAACGGGTTATACAGCACCCGAAGGACGAGAGGCAGATGCCCGGAGTTTTGAGGATCAGAGTGCGCTGGACGCAGCCATTTCGGTATGGGTTACCGAAGAAACAAATATCCTGCGAACCTCCATTACGGGTGGATGCCGGCCACAGGTGAGACACAATTTTACGAACCAAAGTATCGACTTCTCCGAAGGCGGAAGCCTTACCATTCAGTGGACTGTTATCGATATTTGCGAAAACATTCCGCTAACAGCCACCTTCGAACTGAAACCCGATACCCTGAACAGTATGAAAATACTGAATCCATTCGCAGGAAAAGGGATTGCAGAAGCATCGGTCTATCCAAATCCTTTCTCACAAAATGCCCGTTTGCAGTTTGTTTCGGTAAAAGATGCATTTTTTACCCTGGAGGTTTTCGATCTTACCGGAAAGAAAACAGAACACCTGAACCTGGGATTTTATCCGGCAGGAAAACATCAGAAAATGATTTACCGGAATGGGCTGGAAGCAGGCATCTATTTTTTCAGACTACAAAATTCAGAGGGAGAAAGTACGCAGGGAAAATTTGTAATAGCTGACTGACCCCGACATAAAATAGAACAGGAAACGATTAAAACCTGTAAAACATTGATTTAGGCCTCTGAAAATCAACCTAATCAGTGTTTTGGAGAGTTCATGGTTTTTTTGTATATTGGGATTTTATGACAATAGAATCTGATTTCGACTTTTTGTTACTATCAGAATCACTGCATTTAAAAACCAAAAAACTAACTTATCATGACAAGAGAAACTTTTTTACTTGCCGTTTTCTTTTTAGCTGTCACTCCTGCCGTTTTTTGTCAGAAACCTGTACTGTACCCGGGTGCTGTAGTACAGCGACCCGGTTCAAACTATTATCTGACCTCCGACTCTTATGAAAAAGTACGCGCTTTTTATGTCGGTATTTACGGAGAGCCCGACTACGAAAAAGAAAAAACAGCCACTTTCTTTTACGAGGAAACCATTTTTGAACCTGCCGGCATACATCTGTATAATGCATCTTCAGGCAGCAAAGGCGCCACCCGTGTTTTTACTGCATTGCACCGCCTGAAGGAACGGGGCAAAGCTGAAGGAAAAGAAATTTTAAGCAGGCAGCGGTACGATGAAATTGTTCGAAACTATGAATACCTGAAGGATCATTACTTCCTTTATACAGAAGATGACAGGGGCAATTTTGTGCCCGAGGATGAATTTATTTACCGAAAATACAATAAAAAGCTTGACGCCGGAGCTATAGAAGACATGAATGTGGAGGAAATTACACAAAAAGCGCAGCAGTTACTGATGCAGGGAAAGATAGAAGAAGGCAGGGAAATGCTGGAACGACTGCAAAGCTCCATGACCGGACACCTCGAATTTTCGGGAAGTGCCGAGGTGGTTGACGACTGGATTGAATGCCTGGAAGAGATGGGCACCTGTAAGTTTCCGGTTCTCATCCGAATCGACAACGCATGGTCTGGCAACAATTGAAAACCAGACAAAAAAATTCATTTTTATATTGCACCGCGATTTCATTCATTCTAAAAAAAATTCCAATGACAACTATCAAATTAAAATCAGCTATTGTCCTCTTTGGCCTTTTTTCTGCTTTTATTCTTTTCAGCCATACCACATTTTCACAGGATCAGGTAGTGGTATGGATGCACCTCGACATGTCGGCTACACATGAAAATTACTGGATTGCCGGAAATCCTTCAACTACGGTAAATTCAGTCGCTGAAATTTCATTTAAACGGTATGGTTTTTACACCATTACCCGCATTCAGGTTGGCAACAACATTCAATATATGGCCGTACCGGGCAGAAATATGTCGGGACGAATGCCACAAGTTACTGATCTAAGTGTAATTATGTCTCATCCTTGCGTTGACGGCGAAGGATCTCTTATTGGCAGGGAAACCCGAAATATTCCAGCCCGGATTGAACCGTCATCCGGCACCCTTGTAGTTTCCCCTGCCGCTAACAACCGCTTAACAATTCACCTGACCCCTACCGTTATAGATGCAGAAATGCTGGAATGTACCAATCCAAACTGCCAAAACGGATTTGGGTTTGAATACGGAGAAAATGTGGTTGGGGAGGACCGTGACTCATCCATAGAAGATGAATATGGTAGTGAATTGGTGCTGGGATACGATTTGCTTGAAACAGATTTTAAACTTTTAAAGGAAATTGCAGAAGGAAAAGGAGATATCCCTCTTACCATTCCTGTTTCCATTGAAAAAGTGTGGAGAGATGAACAGGACACACCCACTGGTCCGGAAAGCAGGATTTTTACCTACCGGGTAAATGGATGGATTGGCGGCACACCCCGGGATGAATAGAAGCCAAGGCTTTTGCTGAAAAAGACTGAAATATAATTCACTTTGCATTCCCGGTATTTATATTTACCTTAACCGACAGAAATATCAATCGTATGATGTTTTTTTCTGCATTTCAGCAAACTTACTTGTGGTTGCCGCTTATTGGTTTTGTGGTAGGCATGCTGGCCACCATGATAGGTACCGGCGGGGGCTTTTTCTTCCCGCTTATTCTGATTCTTTTTTTTAACACGCCCGGGCACATCGCTGTTGGCACATCGCTGGCAGCCACTTTGCCGCTGTGTATTGTGGGAACGGTGGGCTACTACCGCAGCGGTAACATTCATATTCGTATTGCCCTGATTTTTGGCATAGCCGGTATTTTTGGCGCCCTGGCCGGGGCGGCCTTCACACAACTCATGAACACAAACCATTTGAAAATGGCCTTTGGCGTTTATTCCATACTAATGGCAGGACTTATTTTCTGGAACAGCCGGAAAAAGAAACATGCCAGCCCGAACGAAGAACAGAATCCGGACGGTATGGTGCAGAAAAAGAAATACAAAGGAACCTTTTACGGATTTATGGGCGGAATCATCAGCGGTACGTTTGGCACCAGCGGCGCCGCACCCGTACTTGCCGGACTCATGGCCCTGCATACTCCCATCAGACTGGTGGCAGGAACCTCGTTGTTTGTGGTCCTCATCAATACCTTTTCGGCGCTGGCAGGCCATGTATTTATTGGCGAAATCGATCTTACCCTTGTGGTGTTTCTAACCTCCGGAACCATACTCGGTGCGTTTTTGGGACCCCGGCTGCTTTCCCATGTAAAACTGGAAAAACGGGAAACTCCCATCCGGAAAATTTTTGCCTTTGTGATGCTTATTTTTGGAATAATTCTGATACTGACCTGATATGATTTTAACCATTTACCTCATCATTCTTTCCTATTTTGTGCTGGGAGCTGTTGGGTTTTATTTCATTAACCGCAAAAAAGACCGGAAAACCGCCCGCAAAAGCTGGCTGAAATACATTACCTACTTTATCATAATCCACCTGCTCTTTTTTTCCATCGTGTATAATCCACTGATTTTTCATTACGTTGCCATCCTAATCATTATAACCGGAACAGCAGAACTGATGCGGCTTTTCAGAATATCGGGTTACAGTAGTCCCGGTTTTTTTATGATTTCGATACTGGTTTTTCTGGTCTTTTGCACAGGTTTTTTCCGTTTCAGTCAGTTAAATGCCGGGCTCATCCTGTTTTCGTTTCTGGTGCTTTCCATTTTCGATGCCTTCAGCCAGATATGTGGACAACTGGCAGGTAAAACCAAACTTTTCCCGGCTATAAGTCCCGGCAAAACCGTTGAAGGCCTTGCAGGAGGAGCTATAACTGCCGTTGCCAGCTCACAGTTGCTGAAAGACCTCGCAGGAACTGCGGCAGGAACTGCTTTTGTTGTTGCGGCAGGTATCGTTATATTTGCATTTACAGGCGATATGCTGGCATCGGTTTATAAACGGAAATACAAGGTGAAAGATTTCTCCCGGCTACTACCGGGTCACGGAGGTTTTCTCGACCGGTTCGACAGCCTGATTGCCGGCGGCGCTTTTGTGGCGCTGCTCGAATTGACAAAACTGATAAACTAATTTTTATGGGAGCACAAATTGGCTTAACGTTTATTTTTTTAGTGGCATTTGCTCTGCTGCTCACATTTAACGAAATGATATATCGTCGGCTGGGACTGAAGGGTGAAATCACCCGAAAATTTGCCCATTTTACAGCCACCCTTTCCACCATCACTTTCCCCTACCTGTTCAACGACCATTGGTATGTGCTGTTTTTAGCCGTTGCATTTTTCATTTTACTTTTTGTCAGCCGCCACCGTACCTACCTAAAATCCATACACGATATACAGCGCATATCGGTTGGCAGCTACCTCCTTCCGGCAGCCATCTATATCACATTTTTGCTGTCGCACCTGCTCAACAACCCTTTCCTGTTCATCCTGCCCATACTGGTGCTGGCTATTTGCGATCCCATCGCTGGCATCCTCGGAATCAACCTGCAGCAATACAACCACCGCATCCGTATTTTTAACCACACACTGGAAAAAACCTGGCTCGGCTCTTCGGCATTTTTTATTTCCTGCTTCATTATCAGCATTATCGCCCTTTATTTTAATCAGGAACACCTCAACATAAATACATTTATAACGGCAGTAACAGTAGCGCTGGTAAGTACACTTGCCGAACTGTTTAGCCGGAAAGGTGTTGACAATCTTTTGATACCCTTGAGTGTTCTGCTCGTGTTAATCATCATGCTTTAGTCAGAAACATCTAAAGATTAAATATGAAACTTCATTATAAAGGAGAAAATATCCTGAATGTTCCCAATGCAATCAGCTTTTACCGGCTGGCCATGTTTCCCGTTATCCTGGTGCTTGCCGTTTTGGGAGTTGAAAAATGGTTTGTCATTCTTTTCTGCATCAACCTGGTAAGCGACATCATCGACGGTTTTCTGGCCAGAAAACTGAATCTGGTAACCCGCTTTGGTGCCGCCCTCGATAACCTGGCCGACATGGGAACCTACGTGCTTGCCTTGCTTGGTTTGTTTCTGTTTAAATGGGATGATATTAAACCACATGCCTGGCTGTTGTACTTGTTTCTGGCCATTTTTGCAATCAGTTATCTTGTAGCTTTTGTACGTTTCGGGAAAATTCCCGGATTACACCTGTACGGCGGGGTCATTGCCGGGTACCTGCAGGGGCTTTTCTTCTTTGTGCTGTTTGTATGGGGTTTCTACCTCTGGTTTTACTACCTTGCCGTTGGCTGGGGAGCCCTGGCCTACTTCGATAAAATACTGGTTTTGCTGAAAACCGACGATATAAGGCCGGGACTGAAAGGATTTTACTGGGTGATGAAAGAACGCAAACCAGGAAATTAGCCAACGAAGCAAAAAATCTATTAACATATTTAAAATAAATATATTATGACTTATCTTCCAAAAGAATCGCGTTACGATGAAATGACTTACAACCGCTGCGGAAAGTGGGGATTGAAACTTCCGGCAGTTTCGCTGGGATTGTGGCACAATTTCGGGGGAATTGATGTGCTGGAAAACGGCCGTGCCCTGCTGCACCACGCTTTCGATTTGGGAATTACCCATTTCGATTTGGCCAACAATTACGGACCGCCTCCGGGGTCGGCAGAAGAAAATTTCGGCAAAATTCTGAAACAGGATTTTAAAGCTTACCGCGACGAACTGATTATTTCGTCAAAAGCAGGTTACCTGATGTGGCCCGGCCCTTATGGCGAGTGGGGCAGCCGCAAATATGTGCTGGCCAGTCTCGACCAGAGTTTGAAACGTATGGGCATGGATTACGTGGATATATTCTATTCGCACCGGCCCGACCCCGACACGCCGCTGGAAGAAACCATGATGGCGCTCGACCAGGCAGTGCGCTCAGGGAAAGCGTTGTACGCAGGCATTTCCAATTATCCGGCTGATATGACCCGCGAAGCTTCACGTATTTTGAAGGACCTGGGAACACCCTGCCTCATCCATCAGCCCAAATATTCAATGTTTGAGCGCTGGGTGGAAGACGGCCTGCTGGATGTGCTGGAAGAAGAGGGAATCGGGTGCATTCCGTTTTCGCCGCTGGCGCAGGGACTGCTCACCAACAAATATCTAAACGGCATTCCGGAAGGTTCGCGGGCAACGCGAGAGGTTTTTCTGAAAAAAGAGGATGTAGATTCGGCACACGAAAAAATCGTGAAGCTGAATGAAATTGCCCAAAGCCGCGGCCAGTCGCTTGCACAAATGGCGCTGGGCTGGGTGCTGAAAGACAAACGTATTACCTCTGTTCTTATTGGGGCCAGCTCTGTAAACCAGATTGACGACAATGTGGAGATGTTGAAGAAGAGAAAATTCAGTGATGATGAACTTGCTGCTATTGAAAAAATCCTGAACTGATTTCCGGTTCGAACTGTTGGAAAAATTCAAACCCCGGTTGCAATTTTATTGCAGCCGGGGTTTTTTTATGAACCTGTAAACGAGCTTGTATTGATGTAAAAAACTGATTTTTAAAAGATTGTCATAAAATGATATTTTACAACATATTTTTAATTATACTAAAAATTTATCCCTAACTTAGTTGACGAGTTACACCGCAAATTTTTATTAACCAAAGCTTAACCAACATGAAAAAGAGATGTTTACTACTACTTGTTGTAACCCTTTTTGTTTTCGTTTATTCTGCTGCCGATAACATTTACAAATACCAAATCCCCGAATCGGAGGTTGATGAACTGAACAAACTGGGCGATGCACTGGGGATTTCGGAAACGGGATGGCCTGTTTCGGACGAAGAGTTTGACAACTATCCAACGATTACAGGAATAGGTCTGCTGAATTTCAAAACTGTTTTCAAGGAAGTGATTCCCAACCCGGACGATCCCGAAAATCCCGACAGTGTTTTTATCCGGCAATACAAAGTAACCAGCATCTCTTTTAACAATAAAAGTTTTAGCGGCACCCTTCCCGATTTGTCGTTCGATGAACTAAAAACCTTTTATCTTAACCGCTGCAATCTGGAAGGGACTCTGCCTGTTTTCGACTTTCCGGTTTGTACCGAGATTGTTTTGAGTGGCAACAACCTGACCGGGGAAATTCCCGATTTTGATTTGCCTGAATTGGAAAAACTGGATTTGACTTCCAACAGCTTTTCCGGCCAGCTCAGGCTTTTTACAGGGATGCCCACCTTAAAAATTCTGAGCGTAAGAAGTAACCAGCTAACCAGCATCGATCAGAATTTTGGAATGCCAAACCTGGAAACTTTTTATGCCAACGATAACAATTATTCAGGTACATTCCCCAGTTTTAACTGCCCAAAATTAAAAAGCCTGTACCTCTCCTATGAAAATTTTTCGGGAGAAATCCCTTCGGATATGATTCTTCCATTGTTAACAAGTTTGGAAATCAGAAATAACGGGTTCTCGGGCAGTTTACCCGATTTATATTTACCGTCGCTCACATACCTTGATGTGGCAAATAACAAGCTTTCCGGTGAAATTCCTGTTCTTTCCGGAATGCCTGTTTTGGAAACAGCTAATCTCGGATTTAATGAATTCACATCCATTGCTTCAGGGTTTCATCATCCAACGTTAAAAATCCTTTATATATGGGACTGCAAGCTTACAGGAGATTTACCCTCCATTAGCTTACCGCAGGGTGATATCCTCCAAATTTCGGGCAATAAACTATCCGGCAACATTCCTGAACTCAACTGCCCCAACCTAACTAGTCTCAGTTTGGCAGTAAATGAATTTACCGGTAGTATTCCCAATTTCAACATGCCAAAAATGGAGAACCTGCAACTCCACGAAAACAAGCTTTCGGGGGCGATTCCCAATTTTAATATGCCTGCATTGCGGTACCTCGATTTGCAGGACAACGAACTTACCGGAAATATTCCGGATTTTAATTTTCCGGAGTTAAGGGAACTGGAACTGCGCTCTAACAAACTGGAAGGCACTCTACCTGGTTTCAATTATCCGAACCTTGAAGAGCTGGATGTTACCGATAACAACTTATCAGGTCCCATTCCCGATTTCAATTTACCAAATCTTCAGTACCTTGAACTAAGTAACAACCATCTTTCAGGGCAACTGCCGGCCTTTCAGCTTCCGGCGCTCATCAATCTTATAGTGGCCAACAACAACCTTTCAGGAAACCTGCCCGACATGCACCTTCCTTCCGCTCAGGGAATTAACCTGGAGAACAATCAATTTTCAGGAGAAATACCCGAGTGGAATTTTTCTGAACTCAGAACGCTGCGTTTAAGCAACAACAAACTGGAGGGCGAGTTCAACAACCAGGGCCTGACCGGGCTTTCAACCTGCCTGATAAACAACAATGAAATTTCAGGGCTGGCACACCTCAAAAACAATTCACCCGGATTATACTATGTTACTGCTCATTTTAACAAACTTACATTTGAGGACCTTGAGCCCAATATGGATATTTCATTTTTTGAATACAGCAACCAGGACAGTGTGGAGCATCTGGCCACAATAAAAGGGAGTGAACTGACTCTTACCATAAAAGTAGGAGGAACCTCCAACAAATACCAATGGGCCAAAAAGAGAAACAACGGAAGCTGGGAAGACATACCCGGAGCTGCTTCCGACTCGGTAACCGTTCCACTGGAAAACAATACAAAATATACATGTAAAGTTACCAATACACTTGTTCCCTACCTCACGCTCTATTCAACAGAGGTCAAGGCCCCTTCGTGCATCACCCTGAAAAACTTACAGTTATGCGCCGAAGATAATCCCTGGGAAGAAAAAGATGAGAACGAATTAGGTACAACAGGGAAAGTAACAATAAATGAACTACTTATTTTTGAAGGAACCATTACCATCGATACGGTAAAACTTTCGGTGAAAGCAGAAGGTGAGTTTTACGTAAACGACATTCCCCTGCCGGGAGGAAGCACAGGGAAATATTCGTTTTGCAACGGAGAGTATGAACTGGCCTTACTGGGCGAAGAAGGAACTATAACCAGTTTTCTCGATTCCAATTTTGAAAAGCTTGGTCAACTGTTTGGGATTGATCTAAAGCTCTCGAAAATTGAACTTTTGGGAGGAAGAAGTGCCTCGGGAATTAAAATCGACTGCATGATTGGAATACCCGGAATTTCCGGGTCGTGCGGCGGTGGCGACAGTAAAACTGAAATTGAACTGGAAGGATTGACTTTCAGCAGCACCGGCATTTCGCTCGACGGAGTGGAAGTAACCGACCTGGGTATGTTCATCAACGGCTACTGCCTTAAACAACTGGTATTTAATTACGATTCAGAAAAAGACATCCTTATTTCAGGGGCGCAGGTTGAACTTCCGTTTGGCGAAATTGGCGGTGGGTTTAAACTGGCCCAGGGTTACCTCGACAGCATCGCCTGGAATCTGGAGGCTACCAAACCACCTTTTGTGTTGGGAACTACCACCATTGGCATTAAGGGCTTTTTCGGGCATATCTCAAGTATAACAGAGCCGGCTATTGAAGTGGAGTTGGGAGGTATATTTTCCGATATTACTTCCGACAATTTTTACCGGGTGACTGCCAGTGGAAAAACCATCTGGCCCTCATTTTTTGAAGTAAAAGGCGAAGGCGAATTCCTGAAACCTCCGTTCATCGATAAACCTTATCAGGTGAAAGGCGGCGTAGCCATGTCGTACGACCATCCGCTGAAAATGTTCGCTATTGATTTTCTGGAAGGAGGCATTGGAACCAACGATGGTGAAACGTGGCTGATTAGCGGAAACGGGCAACTGAAACTCAGCACCCGCTTCGATCCTCCCGTGCTTGCAGGTGAGGTTAACGGCTTGATGACTTTGCCGGAATTCGACAATAAATTTCCTTACGACTGGCTGAACAGTATGTTTTCTTTTCCCGTCGAAGCTGAGTCGAATGCAACATTTATCTGGGGGAAAATGCACACCCTTCATGGAAGTGCCCGGTTTCAGTCGGGAAGCTATGGCCCTTACAGCCTAAGGTATGTTATTGATTTAAGCAAAAGCTATGGTGAAGATGATTTTCTTTATTTTGAAACGAAAGTTGAAACAAAATCGGCCCGGTTAAAAAGCGGTTCAACTTCAAATACCCTGGCAGAAGATGTTAACATTCCCGAAAATGCCGATTTTGCTGTTATTGGCATCATGAGTGAAGCAACAGCTCCCGCATCGGTGCTTATTAATCCTTCAGGAAAGAATTTTACAGAATCCGCTGATGCAGATAATGTTCAATATTCTGTTTCAGAAGATGGGAAAAAAGCCTTTTGGACCCTTTTTGAACCTGTCGGGGGGATTTGGGAGGTGCAACTGCAAAATCCGGCTGAAACAGATTCCATTCTGCTTTTCGTTCAGCAAAAACTGCCCGGACTGGAAATTACCATGCACCAGAACGGAAAAAATATAACCCTTACCTGGGATCCGGCAGGATTCAATTCAGGCGAAAGTATTGTTATCCTGCTCGACGATAACCAGTCAGGGTTCGATGGTTTTGCTGTTGCTGAGGGTACGGCACAAACCGGTACTATCAGTTTCGAAATGAGCGACGACCTGAGCGCGTGCAGTTATTTTGTTTTTGCCCAGATAGCAGGCGATACACAAGTGGTTCAGGCTTATGCCGATGGTATGGCAAATAACCCTAAAGCGATTCTTGCTGCACCGGAAATTTTGAGCATCAACTATTCGGAAAGTACAGGAAAAACAATTATTTGGTACGAAGACAGTGATGACAGCAATGTAGCGGGCTATATTGTTGAAGTAACCGATGAAACAGGGAGTGACTCAACGTATGCAATTCTCAATCCGGGAGGAAGTTCAGTTACCCTGCACATTGAAAATCACGAAAATAAAACGGTAAAAATGACTTCGTTTAATGCTAACGGGCTAAAAGGGTGTCCAACAGCAAATCAGGATATTGTTACTTCGGTGAGTGAAATTCCGGCAGAGGTTTCCCCGGCGCAAAACCTGCTGTTCTACCCAAATCCAACCACCGGTAGGGGAACCATAGAATTTACACTAAGCGAAAGCACGTCGTGTGAATTACTAATAACAGATATTTTCGGACGTATGATTGCTCATCCGGTAAGTGAATACAGGATGGCTGGGTATTACAATGAAGAATGGAACTTTGGAAATGCTCCGGACGGAATGTATCTGGTAATTTTACGCACCAGACAGGGAGTGCAGTCGGAAAAAATTATTTTGACACGGTGATAAGAACAGAATAAAAAAGCGACCCCGCCAAAATTGGCGGGGTCGCTTTTTTCATATAGTCTTAAACTTAATTTCTACCTCATTAAAGGCCAAAAAGCACTTCGGCACCCCAGAAGAGTCCGAAAATAATTGCCACTCCGGCAATTGCACCAGCTGCCAGCGAAAGTAAAATATTCACCGGAAGTTTTTGTTTCTCATCATCAGAACTTGTTGTGATAACAATCTGATTTTGATTTACTCTTGTTTCCATAATTTTCAATTTTTGTTAAAAAAAGACATTAAAGTCTTCTGCAAAAGTAAGCATTTATACTGTGATGTGTTTTTTAACATGTTTTTTAACTTTTCTGTTAAATTGCTGTAAAATCACAAGTTACGTAAAAAACAGATTCTGTAGCAGATTAAGTATGTACTGACCATTAAAGTTATCAACAAACCTAAGTTAAATAAAAAGGCTCCGCCTAAGCAGAGCCTTTCCCTTTTCTACCTTTATCCAATCTATTTCACCAAATCAAACTTATATTCGTTGCTGTAAGAACTTAACGTTACCCGGTAAGAACCAGATTCCAGTCTGGAAAGGTCGTAACCTTTGGTAATGTTAAAGTCGCGTCCTAATCTGGATTCATAAACCAATCCGCTGTTATTGTAAATCGCCAGGTTCAGGTTTTCCTCGTCAAAATTCAGATAGGAAAGTTTCAGTTCGTTATTCTTATAATTAAAATACGGTGCAAAACGAACTCTTGCCTCACCTACTTCAATCCCTTTGCGCGATACTTCGAAATCATTTATCACTTTTGTATCGTTCACTTTCAGGTTCAAAGCGTATTTCCCGTCGGCCAGGTTTTTAAAATCGTAAATCTGATTGAAGTCAGTAACCTGATTGCTGGTTTGCTTGTAATAAACCAAATCTCCGTTTTCGGCCAGAATACTTACTTCAAAGTAAGCCGGATTTTCATTCAATACAGATACAATCGCCCTCTCGTTGCTGATTGGGATAACATTCATTTTTGGTTTCTCAACGGCTGTTGCAACGGTTGTCATTCCTAAAACCAATGCTGCTAATGCGAATTTAATTGTTTTCATGTTTTTCAATTTTAAATGTTTTACTGTTTTCATTCTTTTTTTTGATTCAGCTTATCCGAATCATGTTCTGTGACTATTCAATTGTTTTTTCGTTTATCTTAATCACGGTGCAAACATAACCCCTTTTTTCAAAACATGCTGTAAAACATGCGTTACCATTGTATCAAATAAATGTAAAGTTTACGTTTAATTTTGATTATGCTCTTAACATTAATTTTAAATAGCTGTTTTTCAGAATAATATATAAAATATGCCAAACTTATCAAATATAGTGCCATAATATCATTGCCGGCATTAAATTATTTTTATTTAATTTGTATAAACACAAAAAATGGATATTCAAATACTGCAATTGATTGACGGAGCGAAAGAAGCAAGGGGGCTGACCGTTATTATCGATGTGTTCCGCGCCTTTTCCACCGCATGTTATGTATATGATCGCGGAGCAGCCCAAATTATTCCTGTAGGTAACATTGAACTGGCATACCGTCTGAAAGAGCAAAACCCCGGGTATGTGCTGATGGGTGAACGAAACGAAATGAAACCGCATGGGTTCGATTTCGGAAACTCACCGGCGCTGATTCAAAAGGCAAACCTGGAAGGCAAAACCATAGTGCATACCACCAGTTCGGGCACCCAGGGCATAGATGCCGCCGCACATGCTCCCGAAATAATTACCGGAAGCTTTGTAAACGCAGGGGCTATTGTTAATTACATCAGGCAACAGAATCCCGACACAGTTTCGCTGGTGTGTATGGGTTATGCCTGCGAGTTTCCCACCGACGAAGATACCTTGTGTGCCGAATACATCAGAAATGAGATGAAAGGATTGCCCAACGATTTTGAAAAAATGGTGGAGATTATCCGCAAAGGCTCGGGCAGGCGGTTTTTTGAGGCTGACAAGCAGGAGTGGGCGCCCAGTGAGGATTTCGGGTTATGCCTTCGCCTGAACGCCTTTAACTTTGTACTGAAAGTGGAGCGCACCGGCGTTCATGCCTTTTTACGACAAATTCATCTACCTGCAAAAACCTGACAGTTATGAAAAAATACAACTTCGATGAGATTATTCCCCGTGAGGGCACCCATTGCATGAAATACGATGCCCGCGAATGGATTTTTAAAACCAACAATGTTTTGCCGCTTTGGGTGGCCGATACCGATTTCAGAACGCCTGATTTTATTGTGGAAGCCATAAAAAAACGTGCGGAGCATGAAATATTCGGCTACACGTTTAAGTCCGACTCCTATTACGAAGCCATTTTGGGTTGGATGAGCCGGCGGCACAACTGGAAAATCGAGAGGGAGTGGATTTCATTCAGCCCCGGAGTGGTGGCAGGAATTACAGTAGCCATCGAAACCTTTTCAAAGCCCGGAGACGAAGTAATTGTGCAGCCACCGGTTTATTTTCCTTTTTTTGAATGTGTGAAAGGGACCAAACGAAAGCTGATTGAAAATCCGCTTCAGCTAAAAAATGGCCGTTACACCTTCGATTTTGAAGACTTAAAATCGAAAATCAGTGAAAAAACCAAACTGCTGCTGCTTTGCAATCCGCAAAACCCCGGAGGCATGGTTTGGACATTAGGAGAACTGGAAGAACTTTCGGCCATTTGTTCTGAAAACGGAGTAATGGTAATTGCCGATGAAATCCATTCTGACCTTGTTTTCAAAGAAAACAGGCATATCCCGTTTGCCTCACTCCCGGCAGAGGCAGCTAATAACTGCGTGGTGTGCATGGCGCCCAGCAAAACGTTTAATGTGGCAGGCCTGGCTTCATCATTGGTTATTATCCCCAATAAAACAAATCACGCACGCTACGAAAGAGCACTGGGTGTGGGGCACCTGGGTATGGGCAACATTTTTGGTTCAGTAGCGCTGGAAGCAGCCTATGCCAGCGGAGACAAGTGGCTCCTTCAGTTGCTGGATTACCTTTGGGAGAATTACCTCTTTCTTGAAAAATTCATGAAAGAACATCTACCCAAAGTAAAGGTGATGAAACCCGAAGCCACTTATTTAATCTGGCTCGATTTCAGGGAATATGGAATGAAAGACGAGGAACTGATGAAATTCACCGTAGAAAAAGCAAAAGTAGGACTGAACAACGGCGCCCGGTTTGGCACCGGCGGCGACGGCTGGATGCGGTTAAATATCGGTTGTCCGAGAAGTGTGCTGGAGGAAGGACTGGAGAGGCTGAAAAAAGCTTTCTGTCAGATTTAAATTCGGAATTATTGTCAAAGCCTTGAAAACTTTTTTCCGGTTTCCAAATAAACTGATAAATATGACCTGAAATTCACTCCAGCAATCCCAACCTTGCAGCATACTGAATCGCTTCATACGAATTGGAGACATTCAACTTTTCCAGAATCCGCTGACGGTGGGTATTTACAGTATGGATACTGATGAACAGCCTTTCGGCGATTTCTTTGCTGGGAAGTCCATCTTTCACCAAACTCAGCACTTCCTGTTCGCGTTTGCTTAAAAAGTTTTCACTGTCCTTTTGTTTATTCGCAAAGCTGTAAGGAAGCGTTTTGCCCGTTTTAGTGTTGAATATGATACATTTCACGCCTCCGGTCAAATCCTGGTTGGGTGATACATCCACCGTGCTCAGCGCCAGCCATATATTGCCCTTTTTGTCCAGTTCCAGGGCCTGGTGTTGTTCAATAATGCGGATGTATTCACCGTTACCGTTTTTTACCCGATAGTCGGAAATCACTTTGTAATTTTTTCGTTCGGCAACAGGTATCCGGTACGAATGTCTAATAAGTTCAGTACCAATTTTCAGGTTAACCATAAAGTCATCGGGATGGACCCTGGAATTAAAGAAATCATTTCCTCTTATTTCAAACTCGGCCAGGTTGTATTTGAGCATTTTGGAATAATTTTCTGATACAAAAACATGCTCTTTTTTGAACAAGTCAAAAACGGAAATGGCGCTGTTTTCAATAACATCAAGCTGGGTGAGAAAATCAATATGCTTTTCCACCAGATTGTAATCCAAACCAGCCTCTTCAAATTGCTGCATTTCGAGGACGGTGTTGTATTCCTGAAACAACTGATATAGTTCATCCATGAAATTACTGATTAATCAGTATTGTGAAAAATTTAAATTCACTAAATCTTTGTAAAAAAGATAAGCCATGAATTTTTCCAATAAAAACGTGTTTTTTCTTTTATTGTTGTTAACCCTCTTGTTTAGTTTTCAGAACAGCCTGTTTTCCCAGCCTGTTACTCAAACTTTAAAAGGGAAAGTTTTCGACAGCGAATCGAACATTCCGTTAATCGGCGCAACGGTTGTCATCATAAACACTGACCCGTTGAAGGGGACGGCTACCGATGCGGAAGGAAACTTCAGAATCGACTCGGTTGCCGTGGGGCGTTACAACATTTCGGTGAGTTATATTGGCTACCAGCCCTATATTGCCCGCGAAATTGTTATCAGCAGCGGAAGGGAAGCCGTACTAAATATCGGATTGAAAGAGTCGGTGAAAGATCTGGAGGAGGTAACGATAAAAGCTTACTCTGACAAGAATGAACCCATCAATTCAATGGCTACAATCAGCGCCCGGCAGGTAAACATGGAAGAGGCGAACCGGTATGCCGGCGGTTTCGACGATCCTGCCAGGCTGGTTTCTTCGTATGCCGGGGTGGCTTCTGCCGTTGGAAACAACGGATTAGTTATACGCGGAAACTCCCCCAAAGGATTGCTTTGGCGGATGGAAGGGGTGCAAATTTCGAATCCCAACCATTTTGCCGATTATATTTCGCTGGGCGGAGGCGCTCTAACCGCGTTGAGTAGCCAGACAATGGCTACTTCCGACTTTTTTACAGGGGCGTTTCCGGCGGAATACGGTAATGCACTGTCGGGCGTTTTCGACATGAACATGCGCACCGGAAATACCGAAAAAAAGGAGCACGTATTTCAGACCGGGCTCGTGGGAATCGATTTTGCTTCGGAAGGACCGTTCAAAAAAGGGAAACGTGCTTCATACCTTTTTAATTACCGCTATTCCACGCTCGGGCTACTTTCTCCCATCCTTCCCGAAGAGATGGGAAAACTGACGTACCAGGATTTGTCGTTTAAGCTGAATTTCCCGACAAAGGCCGGAACCTTCTCGCTGTGGGGAATCGGGGCTTACGATTTCCAGGGGAACTATGCGGTAAGCGATTCTGCAAAATGGGAAAGCAGCGACGACCGGGAAGAGTTCGAAACGAAACTGACCATGGCCGCCATGGGGTTGAACTACAAAAAAATAATCGGCAATACCACCTACATTCAAACCACCCTTGCGGTGACAGAAAACAGTTTGGACTGGTCGGAAAAACGTTTTGACGACGACCTCCAACTTTCTCCCAAAAGAAATGTAACCGATTTCCAGTGGAAATACACGTTTACGGGTTTTGTAAACCACAAATTCGGGGCAAAACACACCAACCGCACCGGTTTTATTCTCGACCGGATGATGTACGATATTGAAATTAAAAATGCAGAGGAAAACGAAAATATACTGCAAACGTATGTTTCTGAAAAAAACGGGAGCAATTTACTCCGGTTTTACTCGCAATCGAAAATTACACCTGCCAATAACCTCGCGTTTAATGTTGGAGTACATGCACAATATTTTACTTTGAACAGAAACTACAGCATCGAACCGCGCCTCGGGTTCCGCTGGAGTTTCCTGCCCCGGCACACCTTTTCTATGGCTTACGGATTCCACAGTCAGTTGGAAAAAATGCAACTCTACCTGGTGGAACAAAACACGGCCAGCGGAACAGTCCTGCCGAATAAAAACCTGGATTTTAACAAAGCGCACCATTTTGTATTCGGTTATGAAGTTCAGTTCAATCAAAACCTGCATTTAAAAGTGGAACCCTATTACCAGCGGCTGTTCGATATTCCGGTGGTGCCCGGCAGCCACATTTCAACAATCAACCTCCATGAAATATGGGATTTTAACGACCTGCTTGTCAACAAAGGCACAGGCAGGAATATTGGCCTGGATGTTACGCTCGAACGTTTTCTCGACAGAGGTTACTACTACCTCTTTACCGCCTCGCTGTTCGATTCGAAATACAGGGGCGGCGACGGCATCGAAAGAAATACGCGGTACAACAAAAATTACGTTTTCAATGCTCTGGGAGGAAAAGAATGGCAAACAGGCAAAGACAACCAAAACCTTTTTAATGCCAATCTACGTTTTACTTACATGGGCGGAGACCGCATTATTCCGCTGAATGTGACAGCCACCATGCAACAGAAGGAGATTGTTGAAGATGTAAACCGGGCTTACGAACAACAACTGCCCAATGCGCCCATTCTTTCATTATCGTTCAGTTACCGGAAAAACAAATCCGGACATTCATCTGTATGGTCGTTCCATTTGATTAATGCATTGGGACATAAAGACTTTCAGGAATATGGATTTAACACAGAAACAAATCAGATTGAAAAAAAGGAAGACCTTTTGCTGATTCCGAATTTGAGCTATAAGCTGGAGTTTTGAGTTTTTTCGGTGCTAAAAACACATTACAAACAAAGTGGGAATCAGTCTGAACAAAAAACTACCCATCACAATTGTTTCTATTGCACAAAAGGCATGTTATCGGGAAATTTACTCTGTCAACTGTAAAAATGTTGATTAACCCAATGCACTGCCTGTTCAACATTTTGATCTTCCATACATTTGAAATGCTTTTTTGGGCATTTTCGGAAACCGATTTTGGAACAGGGCCGGCAGGAAATTCCGGTGACTTCCATTATTTCAGATGCCGGGTGTGCCTGGTAGGGAGTCATCCCAAAGGCAGGCACCGTGCATCCCCAGAAAGAGAGGATTTTCTTTTTAAATGCAGCAGCAACGTGCATCAAGCCTGTATCGTTGGTTAATACAAGGTTTGCATCGCGCACCAGGCTGGCCGACTGGTAGAAACCTGTTTTCCCGGCCAGGTTGAGCACATTTCCTTTCGATTGCCTGAGAATCCAGTCACCTGCCTCCATTTCGGCTTCTCCTCCCAGAAGAATTACGGGAAAATCAATGCTGTTGCAAATTTCAGCTACTTTATGTTCAGGCAGTTTTTTGGTAGCCCAGGTTCCGGCAATAACAGAAGCTATAAATCCGGTGCGGAACTTCGGAGGTAACTCATTCAGATTAAAACACTCTTGATCGGGTATAAAAAAATCAAGCCCGCCCCCATCGTTGACCACATCGAAAACCGACAAAATTTCCAGATAACGATCGACGATATGTGTTTCGGGTAGCCGGTTAATTTTGAAATTGACCAGCAGATATTTTTCAATATTGAGTTTATTAAACGTGAAGGCAGGGCATTTCAGCCTGCTTTTTATTCTGCTGCTGCGCAGGTTGTGATGAAGATCGATGATGTAGTCAAAATTCTCTTTCTTTAACCGAACAATCAGTTCATTTATATTGCCGGTTAACAGGTGTACTTTATCGATATAAGGATTTTGATTGACCAGGCAGGAAAACCGGTTCTTAGTAACAAAATGAACTTCAGCGTCGTTAACCTGATTTTTCAAACAACGAATAACCGGCGAAGTAAGCACAATGTCGCCAATTGAACTGAACCGTATGACCAGGTATTTAATTTTCAAATCGATTCCAATAAAACAATAATGCGGTTTCTTTTATTTTCCACAAGGCCGCCATTCACTTTAAACGTGCGCTGCCTGTCGTCGTCTTCAACAATACGTATGGTTCCTTTTTCGAGTGTAGAGATAATCGGGGCGTGATTGTTCAAAATTTCAAACAATCCTTTGCTGCCGGGTAATCTAACTCGTTTTACCTCGCCTTCATAAATTTTTTTGTCGGGTGTAATAATTTCAAGAAACATGGCACAAAATTTTATTTTAACCACCAGCAAGCAAACGTTCTCCTTTTTCAATGGCGTCTTCAATTGTACCAACCAGGTTAAACGCACTTTCCGGGTACTTGTCCATTTCGCCGTTCAGTATCATCCTGAACCCTTTTATGGTATCCTCAATAGACACCAGTTTTCCTTCGATGCCGGTGAACTGTGAAGCGACAACAAACGGCTGGGAGAAAAACCGCTGTGCCCGTCGGGCGCGGTGTACCACCAGTTTATCTTCTTCCGACAGTTCTTCCATACCAAGTATGGCAATAATATCCTGCAACTCTTTGTATCGCTGAAGCAGGTTAATCACACTTTGAGCACAGTTGTAATGTTCTTCTCCCACAATTTCGGGCGTAAGAATACGGGATGATGAATCGAGTGGGTCAACGGCAGGATAAATCCCCAGCTCAACAATTTTTCGGCTCAGTACCGTAGTGGCGTCGAGGTGCGAGAAAGTAGTTGCCGGAGCGGGGTCTGTCAGGTCGTCGGCAGGCACATATACTGCCTGAACTGAAGTAATAGAGCCATGTTTTGTTGAGGTAATACGCTCCTGCATATTTCCCATTTCGGTAGCCAGCGTAGGTTGGTAACCTACCGCCGAGGGCATTCTGCCCAGGAGTGCTGAAACTTCGGACCCTGCCTGGGTAAACCGGAAAACATTATCTACAAAAAAGAGGATGTCTCGTCCTTCACCTGTTCCGACAGCGCTGTCGCGAAGGCTTTCGGCAATAGCCAAACCTGAAAGGGCAACCCGTGCACGTGCACCGGGTGGTTCGTTCATTTGGCCAAACACCATAGCCAGCTTCGATTTCTTTAATTTCTTTACATCTACTTTCGAGAGATCCCATCCTCCCTCTTCCATTGATTCACGAAATGCATCGCCATAATCAACAATTTTGGCTTCAATCATTTCACGTAGCAAATCGTTTCCTTCACGGGTACGTTCTCCAACTCCGGCAAATACCGACAACCCGCTGTGAGCCAGGGCAATATTGTTAATTAGCTCCTGAATCAAAACGGTTTTTCCAACACCGGCCCCACCAAACAAGCCAATTTTTCCACCTTTTGCATAAGGTTCAATTAAATCGATAACCTTTATGCCGGTAAATAGCACTTCGGTTTCAGTAAGCAGGTCTTCGTATTTCGGCGGATCGTTATGAATTTTGAATCCGTTTTTCGGGAGTTGTTCGAGCCCGTCCACCGCATCGCCGGTTACGTTTAGCAACCTGCCCAATGCATCCTCGCCTTTTGGCATGGTAATGGATTTTCCCATGGGAATCACATCCATTCCCCTTTTCAGTCCATCGGTTGAATCCATGGCGATGCAACGGATGGTGTTTTCACCTACGTGTTGCTGGCATTCAATTACCAGATTATCTTCCCCCTCGCGCACAACTTCAAGGGCATCGTAAATAGAAGGCAGCTCACTCCCGTCTATTATGAAACTCACATCGACCACAGGGCCAATTACCTGAATGATTTTTCCTTTGCTTTGATCCATGCTTAATGAATTTGAAAAGTGGTAAAAAGATACCGCTTTTTTTTAGCGAAACAAATTTATTGAAGTTTTAAATTCAGCAAACAAAGGAATCAGTTCCCTTGCAATTTTTCAAACGCTGCGGCCAAGCATGCTTCTGCCAAATTTTTGCAGGGGCGCCTTTCGCAGTTCTGAAACAGGCAAATCCTGCACTATTTTTTCGGCCGCGTTAAAATAAAACTTAATCTTTTCTTCGCCCAGCATTTTTATCCCCAATTCATTATAAACCGCTATTATCGAATTAATTTTCTCTGTCTCTGCATATTCCTTTGCATCCAGCCAGTAAGTCAAAGAAGTTTTTGCCTGCCCGGAAGCCTTTTCCAATGCCTTAATCAGCAACCAGGTTTTTTTATTGGCCAGAATATCTCCACCGATTTTTTTTCCAAAATCTTTCTGGTTCCCAAACGTATCGAGCCAATCGTCCTGCAGCTGAAAAGCCATTCCCAGGTTGATGCCATAATTGTATAACTGTTGAGCTGTTTCACCAGAAGTACCGGCCAGCAGGGCGCCGGCTTTCAGGCTGCAACCGAGCAGCACGGCTGTTTTGAGCCTTATCATTTCCAGGTATTCCTCTTCCGTAACATCCATCCGGTTTTCAAAATCCATGTCGTATTGCTGGCCTTCGCATACCTGCAATGCCGTTTTGGTGAACAAATCAACCACATCGAACAGCTGTGGAGTATGGTATTCCGCAAGATACTGATAAGAAAGAAAAGCCATGGCATCTCCGGAAAGGATGGCGTTATTCTCGCTGAATTTCACATGCACGGTAGGATTATTCCTGCGCATTTCTGCCTTATCCATAATATCGTCGTGCAGCAGCGTGAAATTATGAAACACCTCAACGGCAATGGCTGCGGGTAGAGCTTTCTCAATTTCATCAGAAAAAAGATTGAAAGACGTGAGCAACAAAACGGGCCTTAATCTTTTTCCGCCTGCACCAAGCGAATATTTTACCGGCGCATAAAGCTCTTCGGGTTTTCGGGCACTCAGTTGTGCCAGGCGCCTGTCGATTTCATTGTTTATAATTTCCCGGAGTTTCTCTGCTGAATACATAATTTTTCATGTATGATTATTAATATCCTTAATTTTCAGTTCCTCCAGTTCAATATCCTCCTCTTCGTCGTAAATATGAAGTAATGGTTCCTTGAACGAGCGGGTGGTAGTAAGCCTGTCGAGGCCGGTAAGCAGCGACGGAAGCAGCACCAGGTTTGAGGTTACCGCTACCAGCAGCGTAAGAGAAACCAATACCCCCATCGCTACGGTTCCGCCAAAGCCGGAAAGAGCAAAAATACCAAAGCCAAAGAACAGCACTACCGAGGTGTAGAGCATGCTAACTCCGGTTTCTTTTAAAGCCAGAACAACTGACCGGCGAATATCCCAGCCGGTGGCAATGAGCTCCTGCCGGTATTTGGCCAGAAAATGAATGGTATTGTCAACCGAGATACCAAATGCAATACTGAACACCAGAATAGTGGAGGCCTTTATAGGTATTCCGGTGTAGCCCATAAGGGCTGCTGTAAAAATCAGCGGAATTACATTGGGTGTAAGCGACATAAGCACCATTTGCCACGAGGAAAACATAATGGCCATAAACACCGAAATTAGTAGAATGGCCAGTCCCAGACTGGTAAACAGGTTTCTGAGCAGGTATTGTGTTCCTTTAAATGAAGTAACACTTGAACCGGTAACCGTTACATCGTAGTTGTCGGAAGTGAAAATGGAATCGATATCGGCATTGAACCGGGCATATAAATCCTCCATGCGTTTGGTGCCAACATCCTTCATCCGAATGCTGATGCGGGTGACCTGCTTTGAACTGTCGATAAAGGAGCGCAGCAACCCTTCGTCGTTGTCTTCGAGCGAGGCATATTGCAAAATAAAATTTTGCTCCCGGTTGTTGGGCAGGGCATAATAGTTTTCGTGTCCGTTGTAAAAGGCCTGTTTCGAAAATTTAAGCAGGTTTAGCAACGAAAGCGAGGGCGACAGCTCGGGGTATTGCGCCAGGCGCTCGTCCAACTGGTTAATTTTATTAAAGGTTGAAAGCTGCATAACCCCGCCCGGTTGTTTGGTGTCCACCATAATTTCAAGTGGCATCAGACCGTCGAAATTCGATTCGAAAAACTTCAGGTCTTTGTAAATCGGATCACTTTCAGGAATATCGTCCACCATGTAACCCGAACTTTTCATAAGGGTAATACCATAAATTCCGGCAGCCAGAATACCTATAGCTACTACATAAACCACCTTCCGGTGCTTTTCGGTTATATAAATTAATTTACGAATAATGCCCGAAACAAATTTGTTGTTCAGATGGTTTACATGCCTCGATGATGGTGGTTTTATAAAACTGAAAATGATTGGGATGAGCAACAACGACAAAAAGAACAGCCCCATGATACTTAAAGACGCCACAATACCAAACTGCCGCAAAATATCGCTTTTTACAATAACAAACGTAGCAAAACCCGAGGCAGTAGTCAGGTTGGTTAAAAAAGTGGCATTCCCGATTTTAACAATTACACGCTGCAGTGCTTTAATTTTATTGCCATGCAATACATACTCGTGATGAAATTTATTCAGCATGTAAATGCTGTTTGGAATCCCGATGACAATCAGCAGCGGCGGAATCATTCCTGAAAGCAAAGTGACTTTAAACCCAAACAAAGCCAGCATTCCCATGGCCCATACAACTCCTGTAAGCACAATCAGCACCGGGAAAAACACCGCTTTGAACGAACGGAAAAACAGGAACAGTACCACAATGCATATTGCCAGGGCCAGTGCACTGAACAAATAAATTTCTTTTTTAATCTGAATGGAATTGATAACGCGTATGTAGGGCAAACCCGAGTAATGCAAATCAACCTTTTGCTCTTTTTCAAAATTGCGTGTAATTCGCTGGATTGATTTTACCAGGTTTTCCCGTTCCTTCGATCGCATTTTGTCTTTGTTCACCGTAATGGCCAGCAAATAGGCATGGCTGTCGGGGTTATAAACCAGCTTTTGATAAAAAGGCAAACTATGAAACGTGTTCACCCTGCGGTTCATTTCTTCCTGAGAAGCAATTGCGCCGGGAAAAAGCGCTTCAATTTCAAATCGGCGTTCTTCGGTGTTTTTAACCAGGTTGTATGCACTTGAAACCGACAGCAGGTCTTCCACTCCTTCTACCTGTGACAGCTCGTAACACAATTCTTCCCATTTCCTGAACCGGTCGATTTGAAAAAAAGCCGTATCCTGAATACCAATGATAATCAGGTTACCCTCCTCTCCAAATACCTCAACAAACTGCTGGTGTTCCTTAAATGCCGGATCTTTCTTAGGAAGCAGGGAATTATATTCGTACGACATTTCAACATTGCGGGCATGATAACCTAAAAATACCGTAATAACCGCCAGAATGCCTAATAAAAGAAATTTATTCCTGAGTATGATGCTTGAAACTTTCAGCCACATAAAAAGTGTAATTCAAATAAAAGAAAATGCGAAAATAAAAGAAATATCCGGAATTGAACCTGAACTATTTCAAGTCTTGTAATCAGAAAGTAAAAAATTTAATTTAGTGTATGAGTGGGGTAGAACGATTCTATAAATCCATCGGGATGGCTAACTTTCAAAAGATTATCTTTTAGCTCCAGAATTTCCCATTCATATTCTCCGTTGCAAATTACCGAAGATTGAGATGAATAGCAAATTGTTGTTTCCTCATCGTCTTTCCATTTCCAAAAATTTAATGTCCCAACGGTATTATTTTCAGGGTCTTTTAAAGAAACAAAATAGGTACCTGAGTGAGAAAACAAAATTTTAAGTTCATAATCTTTTAACCAGGATAAATCACCGGCATAGGGTTCTCTTTTCCAAATCCTGCACAGTTGTTTGGTTTTACCGGAATCTGAAATTTTATCTGTTTTAAATACATCCATTGAAATTTCAGTATCATCCTCAAGTTTGACCTCCAAGACTGCATCTTTACTGTTTTTTAGCTGAAATTTAATGGTGCCGAAATCCGGCAATCGAATGGTTCGTGGTCCGGTTAATTCATAAGTACCAAACAGATGAGCCTTCTCGGCTGTCGATTTTAGAGGTTCGTTCATCACAATCAGGTACTGGTTATCTTCAAAAAATTCAAAAGAATCAAACATTTGGTTTGTTCCCGAAACCACCCACTTCGCACTTATTGTTTCTTTGTCAATTACATCCTGTTCATCTTCATCGTCGGTAAAACATGATGACAAAAACAAAAACAAAAAAGCAATGAATAAATGCCAATGTAAATTTTTCATAACTTCTGTATCAGAATTGTACGAACGCAAGATAATCAATTTTTAAAAAACCAGTTAAAAAGATTCACGTTTATTGAGCCTAATATTTTTTCCCTTCGGCGTCAATCATTGGTACAAATCGTACGGGCAATACAAGTTCCTCGCGGATTTTTCCCCTTCTTTTTCGCAAAAGCACCAGGTGCTGCACCGGGTCGCTGCCCACCGGAATAATCATTCTTCCACCCTCGGCCAGTTGTTCTTTCAGCGGTTCCGGAATGTTGGTCGGTGCACAGGTAACAATTATAGCATCGAAAGGGGCATGTTCAGGCCATCCCTGAAATCCGTCGCCGGTTTTGCACCAGATGTTATCGTAGCCCAGTTCGTCAAACACCCTTTGGGCTTTGTTTGCGAGTTTCTCAAAAATTTCGATGGTGAACACCGAATCGCACAACTCGGCAAGTATAGCCGCCTGATAACCCGAGCCGGTTCCAATCTCCAGCACTTTGTCGGTTCTTTTCAAATTCAGTGCATCGGTCATAAATGCCACAATATAAGGCTGCGAAATGGTTTGCCCCTCGTCGATCGGCAGTGGTGAATCGTTGTAAGCATAAGGAATGTATTCGGGTAGAACAAATTTATGCCGTTCCACATTCCGGAATGCTTCCAGTACTTTCGTATCGGTTATACCACGGGCTTCGATTTGTGTTTTCACCATCCGGTTTCGCTGGGCAAAAAAAGGATCGCTGTTTTGGCTGCACGAAAATTGTGAAGCCAGCATAAAAGCAAAAAAAACTGTAAAAATTTTAACAGGCATTTTAATCGGTATTTTGGGAATTATACGGATAAAGTGGAGTTGTGTTTCCTAAAAGAAATGCCGGATTCAGACTGACTTGGTTAATAAGCTATATTTTTCCCGGTTTCCTTCAAGGCCCTCAAATCGTTTACCTTAAAATTGCCATAGAATGAAACCACAATTCGGATTTGATCTTCCTTCTGGTTTTTGAGGAAAACATGACATTCTGAGAATTTCTTTTTTCCTCCAGCCAGCCATATCTCAGCGTCTTCATCCTCTTCGCCTTCATATTTTTTATAAGCAGATTTTGGCAGGTAGCCGATTGTTTTTTCGGTGAATTCAGAACCGCTTAAACATCCTTTCTTAGGATTGTACGACATAAATCTGACTTGATGTAAATCACCGGTAACTTTTTTTTCATCCATATCGTCGCCCAAATCAATATCTATGGCATCGATCATGTTCTTCGAGAATGAAAAATTTAAAACGCCATCTTCCCCCGAAAATGCATCGTACATTCTATCTGATTTACTTTGAGCAAATCCGTTTTGAAACATTAAAAGAAGAATAGCAACTGAGAAGAATTTAATTGTTTTCATAAGTTTTATAATTATCTTATTTTTTTAAGACGGCAGAAAAACAATTTCATTACAATAAATTTTCGCTAATCTCCTAAAAGTGCTAATTTCCATACAGTTTCAATTGCATAGAAATTAGCACTTCAGATCAGTATAATTACTCGGCCAGTTCTTTCAAGGTGAGGCCATCGGGTTTCATTTCCCAGTATTTACCAACCATATCGCCATCCAGCGTATTCGTTACATTATCAATATCATAAATAATATCTACCATTCGCTCATCCAGGAAAACGGTACCTCCCTCCGGTACTTTTACGGTAATATGCACTTCCTGGTCGCGCCACTTGTCGCCTTCTTCAAGAAAAAAGTAGGGTTCAAAAAACAAAACCGAGTCCTGCACCTGGTATTTGTAAACCAGATCGGAAGCATGATCGCGGGCAATTTCACGGGTACGTCCGCGGGATGATTTTTTTACGGTAACCAGAAATGAATTTCCGCTGGCCCTGTCAATATCGAGCCTCGGATTTCCCAAAATAACCCGGTCGCCTTCCACAACCATCACTTTCAGCTTGTTCAGGTCCCAGGCCTGTGCGGCGTAACCTTTGTATTTATCTTCGGCCAGTTTCAGGTAGAGTGTCTGACAACTGTCGCAATCAACGGTAACACTTTCCACCACCGAGGCCTGATTTTTAAAATTGCTTATCTGACTGGTTGAAATCACCACAAGTGCAATGAGAGACAAAAGCCAGACACCAACCAGGCCAAGTCCGATGGCAGTGTTGTTGGATTTATACCTGAATACCATTTTGGAGCCTACATAAAGCATGGCCAGCATAGGAATTCCGGCTAAAAAGCCAACCGTTACAAGTCCTGATTTTACTGCTCCGGGTTCAACCAAATAGTTCAGAAAATCGGGGAAATTGATTTCGGGTGTCCAAATCAGAGGCCAGCCCTGAACAAACGATTGACCGATAATTAGTGAAGAAATAAGACCAAGCAGTCCGAAAAATCCGGAGATGATGAGAATAACCCCGATAACAACGACAGCCACTTTCAACAAAAGTCTGAATACGTTGTAGGTTACTTCACCTGCTCCGTCCACTTTTTTTTTACCCCTTGAGTAGGTGTCCGATTCCTTAAACTTTTTGTAACTCTCTTTTACCTCTTTAACTTCTTCGCGTATGGACTTTTCAATGTTTTTTACCGTAGCCTCCTGTCCGCGCATCTCGAGGCGCTGGGCTGTGGTAATTGCTTTTGGCACCGCAATCCACAGAACGAGGTAAGCCAGCAGCGCAGGCACAATTGATGTAATAATTAGCAGCACTACGAAAATGATGCGCAATATTACCGGGTCGATGTTGAAATAGGCGCCCAGTCCTCCGCAAACTCCTCCCAGCACGCGGTGTTCCGGATCGCGATAAAGCCGTCTTTTGCGTTTTGGCTGACTGACAAATTCTTCTTCATCTTCGCCTTCTTCTTCGGCAAAATCTTCGGGTGTGCCCATGGTTTCAATCACCTGCTCTACCAGCAGAAGGGTAATTACCCTTTTTTCGTCTGAAGATTTCTCTGCAAATATTTCGGCAATCCGGGCTTCGATATCGGCCAGAATTTCCTTTCCTTCTTCTTCGTTTCCAAAATGGTTTTTCAGCTTTACCAGGTATTTTTGCAACACCTCATAAGCATCTTCTTCGATGTGAAAAACGGTTCCGCTGATATTGATTGTGAATGTCTTTTTCATGGTATATCTTCTTTGAGTTTTCTATTCCGGTTTATTCAATTGCGTTAAGCCCTGCTTTTTCTGATTTTCCCAACGGCATCGACCAGTTCGGCCCACGAACCTTCCAGTTCTCCCAGAAACTTACGGCCCTTATCGGTTAATTCGTAATACTTTCGGGGGGGGCCCTGAGTTGATTCTTCCCAGCGGTATGCCAGCAAGCCGGCATTTTTCAATCGTGTAAGCAACGGATAGAGTGTGCCTTCCACCACAATCATTTTGGCTTCTTTAAGTTCCTGAATGATGTTGCTTGCATAAAGCGGCTCACCGTCCAAAACCAAAAGGATGCAGTATTCCAGTACCCCTTTCCTCATTTGCGCTTTTGTATTTTCCAGTTTCATTTTTGCTTTTTTCCTTAAAAAATTAATAATCCTCCAGGCCCTTTCTCTTTCTTCTTTTCAAGGCTGATTAAATGCCCCAAAATTCATACGATGTCATCCAGCTTTCAAGTTCAAGCGGCTCTTCCGCAGTTTGGTAAACCTCAAACAAACGGGAGTTGAGCATCCAGCTTTCAACTGCCAGCGGAGCTTCTGTCTCGGTTTCGACATGAAAAACCACTAACTCAAAGTACTCGCTGCTCATCATCCAGTTTTCAAGCTCCAGAGCAGGATCGAAAGCTTTGTCGAAGTAGTCCCAGTTTGAATAATCAGAACCTGAACCGGTAGTTGCACCTTCGTTTTTTGTCTCTACCATAGCAATGGCGATTTCGTTTAAACTGCTGTTGGTTAACAGTTTTTTCCAAAACTCCTGTGCACTTACCGTAAAACTTACCAGGACAAAGCTAACGATAACGGCTGCCGTACGCAAGGCTGCTTTCCGAAAATTTGTTTTTGTTTTCATGGCTTTTTCTGTTTTCATTGTTTCAATTGTTTTCATGGCTTCTGTTTGTTTTCTGTTGTTTCTGTTGTTTCTGTTCTTATGACGTTGCTTTTTTCTAATCGTTACAGTTTGCAAAGAACTTTTTTAAAAAAACTACTTTTATTTACACTGTTATTGGTATTGCAAATATATGTAAAAATTTTAGTACCATGCAACACAAAGTACCATATATTTTAAAAAGATTTATTGTTTTATTGCAATTCATTGTCATACAGCCGGTTACAATCTAATAAAAAATATGTTTTTTTTTTGAAATAGATTTCATTTGAAAAAAATCTTTCCGAAAAAAATGTTTTGTGCACAAAAAGAGGCTACTCCTGTAAGAACAGCTTCACGATTTTTGCAGCGTTTTTACACTTTTCGTATCATTTTAACAACCTATCAATAATGTTTATTTCCTTTTGATAAGTTGTTAAAAAATGTGCAAAAACGTTTGATAACTATTAAATACCAGGCTTGGACGGTAAAGAAAATAATAGGAACTTTCCGCCTCTGACAAAAGATTATGAATTTTTAATTAAACAACTAAAAACCAACACAAAACATCGCGTTACTAAACGCCACAGGAGCAAAAGAACAAAACTTTCATTGAAAATTAATATCGGGTTAATGGTAATTAAACATTAAATGTATTTTTTTGCAACACAATTTAACGAAATTCTATTTATATAACTACTAAATTAAAGTTTACATTTATGATTAAAAAAATCGGTGTTTTATTAGTAGCACTCATGATTTCATCAGCTACTATAGTGCAAGCACAGGTAACCACCTCCAGTATGAGCGGACGGGTTACTGATGCTGAGGGAGCCGTGATCGGTGCAACAGTGATTGCTACTCACGAACCTTCAGGAACAACTTATGGGACGGTAACCAACGTAGAAGGTCGGTTCAACCTGAACGGTATGCGTGTAGGCGGACCTTATACCGTTGAAATTTCTTTCATTGGATATGGTAAAAACACTACGAACAACGTTACGTTGAGCCTGGGTGAAAACTATGTAATGAATGTTGTACTCTCAGAAGAATCATTATCATTAGATGAAGTTCTTGTTACAGCAACCCGTACAAAATTCTCAACTGAGAAAACCGGTGCAGTTACCAATATCACCAATGACCAAATCGCTAATTTGCCTACCGTAACCCGCAGCATTATGGACGTTACCCGTCTATCACCTTACGGAGGCAATGGCATGAGCTTTGGCGGTACAGATGGCCGTACCGCTAACTTTACGGTGGATGGAGCCAATTTCAACAACAACTTCGGTTTGAGTTCTGCTCTCCCTGGTGGAGGTAACCCAATCTCCATCGAAGCCATTGAAGAATTACAGGTTGTAATCGCACCATACGATGTTCGTCAGACCAACTTTATTGGTGGTGGTGTAAACGCAATTACAAAATCGGGTACCAACACGTTCAAAGCCAGCGCTTACGCTTATCACAGAAATGAAAACTTACGCGGCGATGCTGTTAATGGTTTACAAATCCAGGGAGCGCGTGAGAAAGACCGTAATACAACTTACGGTTTTACGATGGGAGGTCCAATTATCAAAAACAAGCTCTTCTTTTTCGTAAATGGTGAAATGGCTAAAATACCAACCATTGCCAATCGTTGGAGAGCTTCAACTGATGGTGTTGCTGATCCGGACAATTATATCTCCCGCACCACAGAAAACGATCTGAAGAGGGTATCTGATTTTGTAAGAAGTGAATATGGTTATGAAACGGGATCTTACACAAATTTCCCGGCAGACGAAAGCAATCACAAACTACTTGCCCGTTTGGATTGGAATATCTCAAACAAACATCGTCTGGCTTTACGTTATAATTACACGAAAAACCTGTCATGGAGATCTCCCAATGCTACTTCTATGGATGGGGGCACTCGCGTGTCGGAGGCAAGAATGTCACAAGCCTCAATGTCATTTGCAAATTCGATGTATTCGATGGACAACCTCGTTCATTCATACTCTTTCGACCTGAACAGTCGTCTGTCGGATAACGTATCCAACCAATTTCTGGCCACATTCTCAAAACTTGACGATATTCGCGGAACCAATTCAACCGAATTTCCTTTCATCGACATTTTGAAAGATGAACAAGCCTATATGTCTTTGGGGTATGAGCTTTTCACCTGGAACAACGGTGTGCATAACAATGTATTGAATATCAAAGATGAGTTGACCTACTATATGGGTAATCACAAAGTTGTTGGTGGTATTGCATACGAATATAAGATGGCAGATAACTCTTATATGCGTAACGGTACCGGATACTATCGCTACTCCAGTCTCGATGAGTTCTTAAACGGAGGAGTACCTGAAATTGTTAACCTTACCTATGGTTACGATGGCGAAACTAATCCTGCAGCTCGTGTAAGAACAAATAAGATTGGTATATACGGGCAGGATGATTGGAGTATAAGTGAAAAATTCAAACTTTCATACGGTCTTCGTATCGATGGACTTTTCTTCAATAATGATGACCTGATGACGAACAAGGCAATCTACGAGATTGATTATTCCGGTCGTAATATTGACACTGGTAAGTGGCCTTCAGCAAGTGTCATAATCTCTCCCCGCGTAGGTTTTGTATGGGATACTTATGGAGACAATAGCCTGAAAGTTCGTGGTGGTACAGGTCTTTTCTCAGGTAATTTGCCTCTTGTGTTTTTCACCAATATGCCCACCAACGGTGGCATGGTACAATATCAGGCACAAATAAATGAAAGAAATGCTGCGAATAATGGTTTCACAATGGATGAATTTGCCGGCGGCCTTGTTACGGATGCCAACGGAAATGCCAATATATCTGCTCTTTATGACAAATTGGCGTCATTGGGATATCCTACAACCATTTCACCCGAAGACGGTACCGTTCCTTCCGCAATTGCGGCCGTAGATCCCAATTTTAAAATGCCACAAGTTTGGAAAACCTCGCTTGCTGTTGACTATGCATTCCTCACATCTTTCCCATTCTCTGTAACGGTAGAAGGAATCTTCAACAAAACCATCAACGGTGTTTCCATCTCCGACTGGAGTATTCCTTCTGTAGGTGGTTTTGCCCGTTTCAATGGTATTGACAATCGTCCGGTTTATCCCGATGGTTATCGTACCGGCACAAAGGCATTTGTGCTGGAGAACACTAGCCGCGGTTATGGCTGGTCAGGCAACATCACTCTCAATGCCCAACCAACAGAAAGGATCAGCCTGATGGCTGCCTATACACACACAGTTGCCAAAGATGTTACCGGTATGCCCGGATCGAATGCAGAATCTGCATTTACATACGTTCCTACAGTGGAAGGTCCCAACCACATTAAACTGCACAATTCTCAATACACCACACCCGATCGTCTTGTGGCTGCACTTACTGCCCACGACAAGAGCGGTAACCACTACAGCTTTATCTATGAAGGATGGCACGGTGGTGCAAACTACTCCTTCATGACTGTGAACGACATCAACGGTGACGGTTACAACTACGATGCAATCTATGTGCCGACTGACGATGAGGTGGCAAACAATCAATTCCGCTTTGTTTCGGAAGATGACAAAACCCGTTTCATGGACTATGTTCATGCCAATGATTATCTGAAAAATCAACAAGGCAAGTATGCAGAAGCCTACAGCGTTTACTCTCCCTGGGTACATCGCATCGACTTCAGCTACAAACATGATTTTGCTCTTAATGCAGGTAATAACCAACACAAACTGCAACTTAGCTTTGATATCAAAAACATGATGAACCTGTTCAACTCCAGTTGGGGTGTAGGTAAATATTTGAACCCGGAAATTGGCTCGGAAGCCCGTATCCTCAGATATGAAGGTGTTGATGCTGACGGCGTGGCTACATTCTCTACACCCTCTTCCATCCATGGTAATACCCAAACATTCACTCCAAGCTACTCGTTGGGTCAAACCTGGTATGCTTCAATAGGTATAAAGTATATTTTCAACTAATAAAAAGTATAGACGATATGAAATTAAAATATTTATTTCCATTATTCTTCGCAGCGGTAACCCTGATGACAAGTTGTGCCGATGAAGAAGTTATGACCTTACTTGATGAAATTCAGGTATCGTCGTCATACGTCGCTATTCCAGAGGAGGGCGGTTCTACTACTATTACTGTAACGGCTCAGGATAGCTGGACAATAGAGAAGGTAACCACAGAGAAAGATGAGGTTGAATGGTTGACTATATCTTCAACTTCAGGAAGTGTCGGTGAGTCAGAACTTACCTTTTCTGCCCCCTCTGCCATAGATGGTCGTACAGCGGAAGTTCTGCTTCACAGTGGAGGCAAAACGCAGAGAATTAACATCATCCAGGGATTGGCGAAAATATCTGAAGTCACAGCAGCTGAAGTGAATGCAGGCCCCGATGGAAAAACTTTCCGTGTTACGGGTGTTTGTACTTCCATTGTAAATACCTTATATGGCAACTGGTATTTAACTGATGAAACGGGAACTGTGTATATATACGGTACGCTTGATGAGAAGGGCGCAACAAGAAATTTCCTGAGTCTTGGACTTGAAGTTGGAGATGAAGTAACGATTGAAGGACCAAAGTCATCTTACCAGGGAAATCCTCAAATGGTGGATGTCACGGTAATCACTATCAACAAATCACTTATACAAGTAGATTCTGTTGAAAACCAAGCACTTCCTATTGAAGGGGGTGAATTCATCGCATACCTTACCAGCAAAGGACAAGGCGTATCTGTTGATATCCCTGAGGATGCCAAGTCCTGGTTGTCAATTTCGTCTATTGAATCGGCAGGCGAAGAAGTAGTTGTGAAGTTCAATGCCGCTGCCAATACCGGTGGAGACCGTGGAACTACTCTCATATTCCGAACCACCGACGGCTCAAAAAACTACAGCACAGAAACAACGCTGACTCAAAAAGGAGCGATTCTGGAAGTGCCTATTTCAGAGTTTCTTGCAGCTGAAGTTGGTAATACGCAATATCGATTGACAGGTGTTATCACCAACATTGCCAATACCAGATATGGCAATTTATACTTGCGCGATTTCTCCGGCGAAACCTATGTGTATGGAATTGAAGATTTCCAGGAAAAAGGATTGAAAGAGGGTGACATCATCACAATTGTTGGAAAACGTGCCGCATATAACAATTCTCCTCAAGTGGGTTCTGCCGTGTTGGAAAGCGTGATTCCCGTAACACCTGCTACCATTGCCGAAGTGCTCACCAAACCTGATTCCAGCCAGGATTTCTTTTTGGTTACCGGTGAAATTACCTCAATAGCCAACGAGACATACGGTAATCTCTATTTGAAGGATGGTGACAGTGAGATCTACCTCTATGGCTGTTATCCGGGTTACGGTGCAACCGGCGATGCCAGAAAATTCCTGTTGGCTGACAAAGACATTCAAGTTGGAGACATATTGACAGTGATTGCAACGAAGGGCTCATATAATGGAGTACCTCAACTTGCACATGGTATTTATTTCAGCCACGAAAGTGCAGAATAAGTAATAGGAAACCATATGCTATAAGCAATGTAATATCTATCATTATTAGCTTAATGGAATAATTTAAAAAAGAGGCTGTCTCAAAACCGGGGCGGCCTTTTTTGTTGCTTTCCGCCAAACTATTCAGACATTTAACGGTTTTTTTGCGAATGAATTTTTATTTTTGCTGCCTGATTCAAGGGGGACATTCAGAATTTATTACAGATGGAACAGGCACTTATAGACCGAATGCTGGAAGAAAAGGGATTTATTGACGAACCGGTAAATCCGAATGTTAAGCTGGTGGAAGAAATCAATCGGCTCAGAAAGGAGAAAAATGCGGTTATCCTCAGCCATTTTTATGTGGAAGGTGAATTACAGGACATTGCCGATTATGTGGGCGACAGCCTCGGGCTGGCACAGGAAGCAGCCAAAACCGATGCTGATTTGATTGTGTTTGTAGGCGTTCATTTTATGGCCGAAACCGCAAAAATTCTCAATCCCGGAAAAAAAGTGATACTTCCCGACCTGAAAGCAGGATGTTCACTGGCCGAATCGGCTCCGGCTGAGGCTTTTGCAGAATTTAAAGCCAAATACCCCGACCACAAGGTAATTACCTACGTAAATGCCACGGCAGCATTGAAAACCATGTCAGACATTGTTTGTACCTCGGCCAACGCAAAAAAAATAATCGACAGTTTTCCTGAAGATGAGAAACTGATTTTCGGCCCGGATAAAAATCTGGGAAACTACCTGAACAGCGTTACCGGAAGAAACATGGTTTTGTGGGATGGCGCCTGCATGGTGCACGAACAGTATTCGGTAGAAAAAATTATCGATCTGATGGACAAATACCCTGATGCTGAATTTATTGCCCACCCCGAGTGCGAAAAACCTGTTTTACTGCTGGCCAAACATATCGGTTCCACCACTTCGTTGCTGAATTACACCAAAAGCAGCCCGGCCAAAAAATTCATTGTGGCTACCGAAAGTGGCATTCTTCACCAGATGAAAAAAGCATCTCCCGACAAACTGTTTATTCCGGCGCCATCGGTCGATTCTACCTGCGGATGCAACGACTGTACCTACATGAAGCTGAACAGCCTACAAAAACTCTATGTCTGCATGAAGCATGAACAACCGGAAGTGACTTTACCTGCCGATGTGATTGAAAAAGCCCGCGTTCCCATCGAACGGATGCTGGAAATTTCGAAATAAAATGCGCCTGAAAAAACTGATTCCCGAAAAATTTCCTCAGAACTTCATCATAAAGCGTCCGCTTTACGGGGCTTTTCTCATTGCGGGATTTACACTGGTTTTTGCATTGCTTTATAAACCGCTTGGCTCCCATGCAAGCCGGTTTTTGGGTTACGAAGCAACCATGGCCGTTTATGCATTCATTTCCGGCGCCTCGCTTTTTGGCTGGATTAGCCTTTTGATCAGAATCAACTTTTTTTCAAATAAGGCCAAATGGACATTTACCAAGGAATTGCTTGCAATTGTAATCCTGTTATTTGCCCTGGGCGTGGTCATTTATTTTGCCGCTTTTATTCTGGAAGAACCCGCAAACCGCTGGAACTTTCCCACATTTTTCGACTCGGTGAAAAATGCTTTTCTCATCGGCATCATCCCGTTTCTGTTTTTTACCGCACTGAACTACCTCTATTGGATTTCACCCGAAGAGAAATATGGCGCTTCATCCGATTCAGGCAGTGCTTCAGCCGTTGAAAAGCTGATTCAAATCAGTTCGCAACTCAAAAAAGAGTCGCTTAGTTTTTATCCCAGCCAATTGATTTATGCCGAATCGGACAGCAACTACGTCAATTTTTATTTGATCTCCAGCGATAAAGTACAGAAAAAAGTCATTCGCAATTCTATAACCGATGTGGAACAGCAACTGGCACACATTCCTTATTTGGTAAGAACACACAGGGCATTTATCGTTAACCTGAAAAAAATCAAATCGAAAAAAGGAAACAGTCTGGGTTACCGGTTGCGGCTTCAGGGAACCGACGCTGAAATTCCGGTTTCCAGAAACAATACCCGTTCCTTCAGCCAGCTTTTCAGACAATTCAGCTAATCCGTTCATCACAGAATTTTACCTTCTGTAACACCTGAAAACCCTTAATTTATCAGCCTGCAACAAAAGTTTGCATCGTATCCCGGAAATTTGCACAGTCCTTTCATGTTCCGTCAATTTGTACTGAAATTCAAAAATTTACGACAATGAAACGACGATGAATTTTTATTCTTCAAATTCACAAACAAGAAGAATTAAAATTCATCGGGAGTTCCATCGAATACAAATGAAATAAACAATTTTAATGAGATGAAAACGAATAGGTACAACTTGAAAAAAATTCAAAAAATCATTCTTTTTAAACTTTTGGTACTGGTATGTATTTTATATCATTCACTGGTTTCGGCACAACCCGGTTTCACCATTTCCGGCGAAATTGTTTCAGTTGAAAATAATGAAGCCGTTGCTTTTGCCAACGTTGCCCTTTTCGATTCAACCCGAACCCAAATTATTGATGGTGCGGCTGGAAACGAAACGGGAAATTTCATTTTAAATAATGTGGCGCCCGGAACGTATCAAATTCAGGTAAGTGCGCTCGGTTTTGAATCGTGGACAAAAAAAATGAAAATGCGTGGGGATGTGAATCTGGGGTCTGTTCCGTTACTTAACTCCAACGTTCAGCTAAAAAATATAGATGTGGTTGCCGAACGTATAAAAGCAAAACCATCGCCGGATAAAACCACGTTTTTTGTGAACCGGAAAATGCACGAATCTTCCAATTCCGGAACCGACATTCTGAAACTAATACCTGGATTGCAGGTAGATTTGCAGCAGAACATTTCGCTGGAAGGCAGCCAGAACATTATCATCCTTGTTGACGGGAAAGAACACGACCGCAGTTTTCTGAGCCAGTTGCCGGCCTCCAAAATCGACAAGGTGGAAGTTATCAGTTCGCCGCCGGCAAAATATGACGCCAGCGTAACGGGAGTCGTCAATATTGTTCTTGCCAGGGGAAATAACACCGGGCTGGACGGGCATATTTACCTGGAAATTCCCACTTCCGGCTCCGAAATATTTCTAACACCGGCATACAGCCTGAATTACGGGTTTGGTAAATTCAACCTGTTTACTTCCTACAACGGCGATTTGCGCTATTTCAACATCACGGAATCGTACAGCAGGGAAATCTCCGGCAATCCTGAAATGAACGAAATCAATTCTACCCAAAATGTGCGTCAGAAAACTTGGTCGCACCGGTTTCACTATGGGTTCGACTGGTTTATAAACGAGCGGAACCAACTGAATTTTTATGGGTTTTTCAATCCCTATTCTCAGGAACTCGATGGCGATGTTGAGGTAAAATCAACTGGCTCAGAAACAACCAACTGGCAGGCAGACAAAGAGGATGAAGACCTCAATTACAGTGGATTTTATTCGCTTTGGTACAATCATTTTTTCGATAAAACTGCCGGACATGAACTGGCGCTTGACATGAGCCTGCACAACCTAAAAGCTGAAAATGTCACCACTTTCAGCAACACAGAAAGCAGCTATTTTCATGAAAACAAAATCCAGCCTCAAAATCAAAATATTCATATTAAACTGGATTACACGCTGCCGGTAAGTGAAAAAATGAAACTGAATGCCGGTTTCCAAACACGTCTTACAACAATGAATGACAGAAATTCGGCAACATTCCGGTACAATGAAAATATTTTTGCAGGATACGGGACCCTCAGCTACAAAACAACCAAACTGGAAACAATCCTGGGATTTCGGCTTGAAAACCAGAATACAAAATTGCAGGAAGAAAAAACCCGGAAAGAAATTTTCCTTTTACCAAATTTTTCGGCCATTTATAATCTGAATGAAAAGCAAACCCTGAAACTGAATTACCGGCGTTCACTTTCGTGGCCGGGATTTTACCAGTTAAATTCTTATACATCAGTGGAAGACCCGTTTACGCTAAACTCGGGAAATGCAAACCTCCGGCCCGAAACTCACAATCAGGTGAATCTTGAGTATTCCCGTCGTTTTAAAAACCATTTTGTTTCCGCCCGTTTGTTTCACCACAAAACTTCTGATGCCATCCGGAATCTGATGTTTTTAAACGAAAACGACTTTTTTGAAATTCAGAAAAACAACCTGGGAGAAATCCGTAGAACCGGAATTCAATTTAGTGGTGCGTTGAGTTTTGGAAAAGTGGGAATTAATCCGTATCTGAAAATATTTGATGCCCTTTCCAAACCCAATCAACTGGCAGCCGAACAACAGATTGAGTCAAAACATCAACTGGTTTTGGAATCGGGGCTCTCAACTTTTGCAACGTTTAAAAAAGGTTTTACGGCTTCGGTAATTTTTCAGTATGCCAGCCCGATGAATGAAATCCAGAGAACCACATTCAGCGATGCGCTCTATTTCGTTTCACTGGAAAAATCCTTTTCAAAAAACCTGAAAGCCGGGATCGTTAGCGGGTTGCCACTGGCAAAAACCTTCACATACCAGGGCTCGGAAGTTGTCGGACCAGATTTTTACCAATATTCCAAAGGCGAAATCCAACTTTCAGCCGTGCCATTGTGGATTAAAATCAGCTACCGGTTTTCATCAGGCAAGAACATGCAAAAAATTGAACGCACCGGAGAAGTTCCTGTGCAGGAAAAAAGAAAGGGGTTTTAGATTAGTATCAGAACATTGAGTTGGTGACTGGAGCTCACCGGCTCAATCCCGTTGAAATTTCTTAAGAAACATTCACCAGCTGAACTTTGAGTCAGCAGGTGAACGCTCTGAAATTGAGCTGGTGGCTCTCAGTCCACCTGCTCAGTTGTGCTAAATTTTCGCACCCTGCTTCTCCACGAATACCCCGTAATTTCTTTCCGGTTAGGGAAAACCAGACTGAATACCAGCGCCAGCAACACACTGGCTACCAACCCGATAAATCCATAAAGCAGGAAAGAAAGAGTGGTATGGTTTTTCACCAGGATTAAAACCACAATCCCCGCCAGAACGCCTGTAAGTGCAGCCGGACCTGAGATGCGCGGGAAGAAAATTCCCATCACAAACAGCGCTCCCAACCCGGCAGTAAGCAGTCCGAGAAAGGTATTAAACTGGTCCCAAAGCGAGGCAATGTTCCACGTAGCCAGCATCAGCGCCATCACAATCCCAAATACGCCCACAATAATTCCCGACCAGCGTGCCACAGTCATGTGGCTTTTACGATTTGCATTTACTGCAATCACTTTGTAAAAATCGGTGGTAATAACTGCCGAAACCGAATTGATGTTGGACGACAATGTGGACATGGCCGCCGCAAAAATGGCGGCAATGAGCAGTCCGGCCACACCCGCCGGCATTTGTGCCACAATAAACTGCGGGAATACCGAATCGATGTTGGGATTGAGCACCGACAAATGTTCCGGGTTTGAGGTGTAATACGCATACAATCCTGTACCGAGCAAAAAGAAAATGATAGTCACCGGAATAGCCAGAAATCCGTTCAGCCAGATACTCCGCGCAGTGGCTTTTTCATCTTTGGTGGTCATGTAGCGCTGCACTACGCTCTGGTCGCTGGTGTAGGTAATCAGTGTGTTGGCAAGTCCTCCAATCAAAACCACCCAAAACACCGGCTGCGAAAAATCGAACCGGAAATCGAAGGTATGAAACTTCTGGTGTTGGCCGGAAATATCAAAGAAACCACTCAACCCGCCTTCCACACCAGCCAGCATAAATGCAAGGGCTGTAATGGCGCCGCCCAAAAGAATAAATCCCTGAATTACATCGCCCCAAACCACGGCTTCCATGCCGCCGCTGGTACAATAAATAATGGTCACCACTCCCATAATAATGATTGCCCAGTAGATGCTGAACCCGGTAACCGCGTTCAAAGCCAGCGAAGGCAAAAAAAGCACCACAGCAATGCGGCTCACCATAAAAAATACAAACAGGGACGACGCCAGCCAGCGTACTGCCCGGTTAAACCGCGCTTCGAGATATTGATAGGCCGTATCAAAATTGAAACGCCGAAAAAACGGCAAAAAATAACGAATGACAATGGGCGCCACCATAATAATAGCCATGTTAAACATGAACATGCGCCAGTCGGTGGCATACGATTTGGCCGGAATAGCAATAAACGTGATAGCGCTAAGCGTAGTGGCAAAGATACTGATGCCCGCTGCCCACCAGGGAATGCGGCCACCGGCTTTGAAAAAATCGTCGGTGCTGTTTTCACGCCGCATGAAGTAGAATCCCAGCAACAACATACCAATAAAATAGAAACCTAACACAATGTAGTTCAGCCAGCCAAAAACCGGTTTCACCGAAAACTGAATTTCGTGCAACAGCGGCGTGCGGGTTGCCGGCCTGATTTCACCTCCGGGAATTACAACGGCACCACCCCAAACAACAGCTGGGGCAACAGCCACAGGCGTTCCCTCCCACTCGCCGGCGTCAAACCACACGTCGGTAACCGTGTTGTAAACCCATATTTTTGAGCTGAATCCGGAATGGTTTTTCCAGAGTGAATCGCGCAGTTGCCGGGCATTTTCATCTCCGCTTTGCATAGCATGAATTGCCTGTTCCACTTTATAGAAAGTTTCGCCCGAATCGCCGCCCGCCAAAACTATGTGCGAAGCCCCAACCGGAGCCGCCGAAGCCACTGCCAGCGGTATTTCCATGTCCTGCTTTTGCTCCCAGTAACCGAATGATGGCCGGTAACGGAAAACGTTCGGATAAAAAGTTGTGGTGAGTTCACTGGCTTTTTTGGCTCGCCCGCCAAAAACATGCAGGCTTATTTCTTCTCCATCCATTTGCGCAACTGCAGAAGCGCCTGAAACTGGCAGGGGAAAATCCGGAAGGGTTTTCCATCCTTCTGAAAGTCTGGAAATTTCAAGCGCCAGAAACTGGTTGGTTACGCCATTTTCACTTTCACCGCCAACCACATAAACTATATTCCCGATAACCGCTGCAGCCGGACTTTTCACAGCCACAGGCAATTCCGGATATTCTGAAATATCCACTGAAGTGCCGTTCCAACTCAGCAGAAATACCTTGCTGCTTAACCCGTCGGGTGATTGGCCGCCAATACTAAGTACACCCTGCGGCAGCGATACCGAAGCGCCTTCGCCCAATGGAACTGGCAGTTTTGAAGACGCATTCAATAAATTTACGCCATTTATCGTGCGTTCATAAACCAGCACCGCATCCGAAAAATGTTTTGCGCCGTTTTCCCAGGGTTTTCCTCCGGGGAAAGCAGTGCCGCCGGCAACCAGCAACACGTTGTTGTGCACACCGGCAAAAGTTCCGGCCAGTCCTTCGTTGCCGGAAATTTCGTCCACATTTTCAAACAGCGGAAAACTTCGCTGACTGATTTGATTGATGGATGATTCAGCTGCAACTTCTCCTTTCCAAAACGAAAAGAAAAAAAATAAAAAGAATATTGTTAATTTTTTTAAATGACACATATTAAATTGATTACAAGACTTATACTCAATAAAAATCTCCCGCAGATATCGCAGATTTACGCAGAAAGAAAATCCACAATCTACACCTATCAGCCCAATCTGCGGAACAAAAATTTTATTTCAGCGTTTCCAACGTTTTCCAAACCTGGTACAACCCGCGCGGTACATGGAAACAACCTTTCCATTTTCCACCTTTGAGGGGGAGTAACACCTCGCCCCGGCGGTTGAGGTAACCAAACCATTCGCCATGTTCCGGGTCGGCAAAATGCGACCAGGTGTAATCGTGCACTTTTTCAAACCAGGTAAAACACTTTTCATTCTTGGTAAGCGCGTAGCCTTTTATCAGGCTGATAAGTGTTTCAATGTGCACCCACCAAAGTTTCTGGTCCCACTCCAGTTGCTGCGGCGGATTTCCCTTGATGTCGAGAAAATAGTATATGCCATCAAAATCCTTGTCCCAGCCGTATTCCAGCGTTCGCAACACAATTTCCACTGCTTTTTCGGCCAGCTCGGGTCTTTGCAGGCGAACCGACAAATCCATGATAAACCACATGGCTTCGATTGCGTGTCCCGGATTGAGCAGGCGGCCGTCGAACGAATCGGAAAAACTGCCATCGGGTTTTACGTTCTCCAAAATCAAACCTGAGTCGGGCTGGTAAAACACCTCCATCACTTCGTGCAAAACTTTTTCAATGGTTTCATCCACCAGTTGTTCGGGCAGCAGGTGCTCGATTTCCAGCGAAAGATTGCACAAAATCATGGGCAGCGAAAACCCTTTCAGCGGCCGTGTTCCGGGAACCAGTTTGTTGTATTTTCCTTTGGGATTGTCGCTGCGTTTTAAAATATTGTCGAAAGTATTTTTTGCGATTTGCCCGTATTCCTCATGGCCGGTGGCTTTGTACAACTGGCCAAAAGCCATGGTGGCAAAACAGTCGGAAAAAATGTTGTAGGGCCGAACCAGCGGTTTTCCTTCACGGGTGAGGGAAAAGTACCAGTTCAGGTTTCCATCGTGCCCGTATTTTTGCAGGAATTTGGCACCGTGAAGTGCCATGTCAAGCCACTGCTGTTTTTGTTCCACCTTATTAAACAGTGTGGAAAACATCCAGACTTCGCGGCCCTGTAACCAGATAAATTTATCGGTATCAAAAACCTTTCCTTCCCGATCGAGACAGGTAAAATAACCGCCAAACTCCTCATCTTTTGAGTGGTTCTCCCAAAAAGGAACCACGTTGCTGAGCAGTTCGTTTTTATAAAGTTGGGCTAAACTTTTAATGTCCATATTTCAAAATGTATTATTTTTTCAATCATAAAAACCAATATATCAGCTACTTAAAATTAAAAATAAAACTAACCGATTGGTTGCTAACCAAACGGTTGCTAACCGATTGGTTAGGAAAGTTATTATTCATATATTTGTGTCAACCAAAATAACAAAACGCCATGGTTTTACACGAAAGTCCTTTTGTATTCGGCAGAAAAGCAGTAGGTGAAAAATTCACCGACCGGGAGGCCGAAACGAAACGTTTGGTTTCAAACTTTCAGAACAAAGTGAACACCGTTTTGATTTCGCCCCGAAGATGGGGAAAATCTTCGCTGGTGAAAAAGGCCTGCGATTTGGTTACAAACGAAAAAACGATTGTTATTCAGTTGGATGCTTTTGGCATTCGCGACCCTAAGGATTTTTACACTTTGCTAACCACTGAAGTCATCAAAAATACTTCAGGGAAAGTGGAAACCTGGCTGGAGAATATCCGGAAATTTATCAGCCGGCTTTCTCCAAAAGTATCTTTTGGAACTGACCCGTTCAGCACTTTCGAATTAACGTTTAACCTGGAGTCCATTGAAAAGAATTACAGGGAATTACTGGACTTGCCCGAAAAAATTGCCGAAGAAAAAAAGGTTAATCTGATTATCTGCATCGATGAGTTTCAAAACACTGCAAATTTTACAGAAGCAAAATTGTTTCACAAACGTCTTCGGACAGCCTGGCAAAATCACCAATCGGTTACTTATTGCCTTTACGGAAGTAAAAAGCACATGATGTCTAACCTTTTTGAAAAACAGTCCATGCCTTTCTACAAATTTGGTGAAACCATCAATCTGGAAAAGATTTCAGAAAAGCATTGGGTAGCTTTTATTACCGAAAGATTCCAGTCAACCGGTAAAAAAATTTCAACTGAACAGGCTGAAATAATAACGCAAACCGTTAAGACCCATTCTTACTACGTTCAGCAATTATCCCATTTAATCTGGCAACGCACACCTTATTCAGTTGAAAATGAAACAATTACCGTTGCCATTGAAGATTTGTTAGCGCAGAATGCCAACCTTTATCAACTGGAAACTGAAATGCTGAGCGAAACCCAGTTAAACCTTTTAAAAGCTGTTGCTTCAGGAATTGCAGAAGGCTTCAGCAATCCTGAAATTCTGACCAAATATCGCCTGGGTACATCAGCCAACATAAGCAAACAAAAAAAAGTTTTATATGAGAAAGAACTTATTGATATCAGAGGAACCAGACTCGAATTTCTGGACCCTGTTTATGAACTTTGGTTCAGGAAAAATATTTTGAGAATTCCTCTTCCATCCCCAGCATTTTAACATCTTCGGTAAATTTCCGGTAATCTTCGCGACTCATGTTTTTTATGGGTGAACGGAATTCGCCACATTCGAATCCCACGTAACGCATATACGCTTTTCCGGTGGCAATACCGCCATATTTCCCCAGCAGGCGAATCATGTCGATGGCTTTTTGTTGCAACTGGCGGGCAAGAACAAGGTTACCGGCATCGAATGCAGCAATCAGTTTATAATACAAGGGCGCTGCGTAATTAAAAGTGCTTCCTACGCCGCTGCGGGTTCCCAAAACCAGTGCCGAAAGCAGGTTTTCATCACGCCCCCAAAGCATGTCGTATTTGCCATCCATAAAACTGTTGCAGCTCTGAAAATCCATAAAATCTTCGTGGGTGTATTTGATGCCGGCCAGGTTGGGAATGGCCGGTGCTGCTTCTTTCAGAAAATCGTACATGGGCACGTTACAGCCTGTAAGAACCGGAATGTGATAAAAGTAAACCGGCAGTTTAGGTACGGTATCGGCCACACGGGCAACAAACTCAGCCAGTTGACCGGCACCTGACGGTTTAAAATAATACGGTGCCAGTAATGCAATGGCATCCACGCCAATTTCTGCCGAGTGTTGCGCATTTTCAATACATTCCATGTAGGAAGTCCCACCAGCAAGGTTTATGACTTTAACCTCCGGATCGGCCTTTGCAGCCGCCACCCAATGTTCGGCAGTTTTCATCCGCTCTTTTTGGGTAAGCGAAACGCCTTCTCCGGTGGAGCCATTGATAAATGCCCCCACCACTTTATTGTTTTTCAAAAAGTTGTAATATGCAGGAATGCGTTCGTAAACCACTCCACTCTTTTCATCCATGGGTGTGAACGGAGCGGCTATCAATCCTTCAAATTTTGGTATCATTCGGTATCTGTTTTTTAAATTGTTTCTGAAAAAAAATATTGACTTTTTACAACAAGGGTTTTATTATTTCTGCCCACTTCAGGTAACCTGCGCCGGTGAGATGCAGACCGTCGTTTGTAAACTCCGGATTCATATAATCGTTGTTTTCGTTTTTGAAATACGTAAATAAATCAACATACTGAAACCCGGATTGCGCACAAAATTCTTCTAATTTTTCGTTTATCCATTTCACTTCACCGGTTTTTGAACAATGCCCGATAAATTTATCAAAGGCAGGATTTACAGGCAGAATGCTTTGCACAAACACCCTGGTTTTTGGCGATTGCTCCCTGATGGTGGTGGCAATACGGCAGATGTTGGTAAAAACTGTATCTTTTTGAATATTGCGGGCCAAATCGTTGATTCCAATCAGCAAAAAAACTTTGGCTGGTTTCGATTCGGTTACTTCTTCCAGCCGGTAAAGCACTCCTTCAGTAACATCGCCGCTGATTCCCCTGTTTTTTATGCGTTTGTTCTGAAACAGTTCCGACCATTCGCTTCCATCGGTGATGCTGTTTCCCAAAAAAATGATTTCATTTTTTGTGTTGGGAAGGTTTTCAAATAAGGTTCGGCGTTGCTCGTAATAGGTGGATTGAAATACTTCCTGCCCGTTGATTGTAATGGAATAAAAATGACTCGCTGCAAATAAAACCAGAACGGCAAATTTTATGCTTCTCATATCTTTTAATTTTAAGTGTTCAATCGCTATTTATTCTATTTCAGCAGAAAACTTCAAGCCTTCCATTTCTCTGAAATTTTCCCCGTTTTTTTGAACGGGTACAAACGTAAACATCCTTTTCCACGAGTTTTGTTTCACCGGTATTTTTAAGAGCACATCATTCCAGCCTTTTTTCAGTTGAATTTTGGCCGGTTCGCGGAAAAAGTAATTTTCATCGCTGAAAGGTATTTCCTCCGAATTAGCCTCCAACCCGGGCTTTTTCCAGACCGGTGGCGGAATAACTTCGCCGTTTACCCAAACCTGCGGATTGGTGTTGTGCCATTGTCCCTGTTCCGGGAACGGCCCGCCTCGCCTGCCGCCCGAACGCGACCAGTCGTGAAAACTTATCCACGCATCCACCGATTGATTCTCGGGCGACCAGATGCGGGTAAACGCGTACCAGGTACCCGTTTTTTTTGGGAAAAACGAAGGATACCCAAAAAAATGGGTAAGATGCACCGTGCCGCCGGTTACCGGCTCCGACCAGGTATGTTTTTCTGAATCCACCACATATTCATCAGCGATGGAGTCTTCGGGGGGAAATTTTTTGTTCACATCTCCTTTGTGATTGAACGGCCCGGCTATACGCCACTGCATGTGGGTTTGTTTCACATACGGAAACGGTTTATCCTGAAAGTACAAATCGCGGTGTTTCACCAGGCGCTCTTCAAAATCAGCATATTTTTGAAATGCCGAAGAATTTCTAACCGGAAACTTCGCCAGGTATTTTTCACCAAAATCTTCGGACTGGCCCGTCCATGACGTTTCGCTGTAAGTTAAAATTCCCGGGTAAACCGGATTGTGGAGGATGGCATCGTATTCGTAAGCAACCAGGTTGTCGTTCCAGTTGCACAAAATACCGCCCATGCGAAGCGAATCGCCATGCGTTGCGCCGTTGATGCGCTCGAAATACAACTGAGGGATTCCAGCCAGCGGGTCGAGGTGGTTGAGGTAATTCAGCCTTGAATCGAGGTAACGGTGCCCCGGTTTGGGGTGACCGTTGGACGACCAGAGTTGTGAAATGGAAACCGAATCACCTTCAATATGGTAACCCGGCCGCCAAACGATGAGTTCGCGGCCGTGATATTGTGTTACCCGCTCCAAAAGCGCAGGCAAAAGGGTTGGCGACGGTTCTTCGTAACTGTGCCACACCTCGTCGGTACCGAGGTGGATATACGGCATTTTTTCAGGTGGAACCAAACTCACCAATTCATCAATCAAATCGATAAGAACCGGCTGTACACGTGGATCGCTCATGGTTTCAAACCCGAAAGCTTTGCGGAATGCCGCACTGTGCCCCGGCAAATCGAACTCGGGAATGAGCGCTATTTTCCGTTCGTAACAATAATCCACCAGCTCTTTAAACTCTTCCTGCGTATAGTATTTTCCCGGCCAGCGGCTCATGGATTCCGGGGAATTTAACTGTGGATATTTTTTGCTTTCGAGACGCCAGCCCGGATTGTCGGTAACGTGAAAATGAAATGCATTGAATTTGTAGGCCGCCAAAACGTCAATCTGCTCTTTCAGCATTTCCATGGGCTGAAAATTCCTGCCCAAATCCTGCATGAAGCCACGCACCCGGAATGCCGGCCAGTCGCGGATGGAACAACCTGCCACCAGACGTTTACCGTTTTCAGCATACGTCAGTTGTTTTACGGTTTGCAAACCGCGGAACAATCCTTCTTCGGTTAAAGCTGAAAGAATAAGCGAATCGGCGGTTACTGTCAGCGTGTAGGCTTCGTTTTCATTCAGCTGAATATCTTCAAGTTTCGGAACAATACGCTGTACAAAACGGCTGCTGCTGTCGGCCATATTGAATGTCTGGCCGTTCCACTCAAGTTTTTGCGGCATTGGGATTAATGTCGGTTGTTCTGCTTTTTCGGAGGTACACTGCGAAAAAAAAATGGCAAAAAACAACAGAAATGTTACAGGAATATGCTTCATAATGACAAATGCGATTATTTATTTCAATGCATCACCCAACAATTCCGACACCGGAACTTTTTGAAAATAAAGCTCTTTTGCGCCTTCATACAAAATGCCCACGGTATTTTCATCCACCATAGTCATGCAGGAGTAACCAAAACCCTGTGTTTCGTTCAGCAAAACCTGGTTTGCTTCGGGCCAGGTGAGTCCCTGATCGAAGCTGGTTTTGATGGTCATATTTACGCGGGCTTCCTTGTTGTTCGGGTTCGAGAAGAAAAGCACCTGCTGTTTTTGCCCGTCCGTTTCCACATACGTATCAATTATGCTGGCCATGCAATTTGGCTCTGGCAGTGCAGAATTGGATGAAGGATGGGTTGTCCATGTTTCGCCCAAATCGTTGGTAACGGCCACTGCCCGTCCGTTAGTGTCATCTTTCACACGGCGGTTGAGGTCGTCGCGCATGTTGAGCATCAGGCTTCCGTCGGCCAGTTGCACCACCTGTGCTTCGGTGGTGTTGGGTTTGGCGCCGGTGCCAACGTGCCACGTTTCGCCACCGTCTTTACTGTAAATAATGGTGGAATGTGCGGTGTACTGACCCCCATCGAGCGCTTTTTCGCCAATATCGGCTTTAAACTGCGCTGGAAAAACCAGTGTTCCGTCATCTAATGTGATTCCTGCACCCGGTCCCTGAAAAAACAACTGCCAGGTGGGGTCTTTAATCTGTTCGGTAATGTTTATGGGCTCCGACCAGGTGAGGCCGTCGTCGGTACTTTTTGCCAGCACAAACTGACCGGTTTCGGTGGGTTTCATCCCCGGTTTTGAGGCCCACCAAAGCATGTCGGTTTCGGAAAAGCCGCTTATCCACAGTGCAGCCACCCATATGGTTCCGGTAGTGTGGTCGTACAATACAGCCGGGTCGCCAATGCCGTTCAAACGTTCAGGATTTCCACCCCATTCGCCCATGTCCATAATCACTTTCATGGGTTCCCAGGTTTGACCGCCGTCGGTGCTGCGGCTCATGCCCACATCGATGTCTTCCTGCAAATCCTTGCTGTTGTTGTAGCGATTGTCGTAAACGGCAATGAGCGTTCCTTCGTTGGTGGTTACCATTCCCGGAATGCGGTAAGTATCGCAGTTGTCCTGGCCGGCAGCACGAACCACATTGGCAGGGCGATAGGCGAATTCCGATTCCGGTTCGAGGTTCAACACAGAGCCGTCATCGAACCGCAATTCCACTTGTTGAATGGAAAAAATTTCAGTAAGAACTGCATCATCTTTCAACTGAAATCCAAAAGAAAGCGTGTGGTCTCCGGGGCCAATTTCAGCAGTAGCATCCACTTCTGCCCGGTTGTCCAGCAATTGTAAGCCATGATCAGTAATTGGCTCAAATTGTTCTTCGCCGTTTTTTGAATGATTTATGCTAACCGATTTCAGAATTTCAGAATTGCCGTTCTCCTCAAAATAAAATATTGTAGTGGCTAACTGATAAGTTCTCCCGGTGTCGGGAACAGAGATTTTAACGTGCAGCACATCCGGGTTTTCGCGGCCAACGAACAACGGAACGCGATTGAGATGGATTGAACTGGCGCTGAATTCAGGCACTTTCTCTTCTTTTCCGCAGGAAAAAAAAACGGTTGTCAAAAAAAATAAAACGAGTAATTTGTTCATTTCGATTTGCTTTACTGAGCGATGAAAATAGTGAAAAATAAGAGAATTGAAGGCCCGTTTGAGCCTTCAATTCATAACAAACTAAATCTATGAAAAATCGAAAACCTTTTCTCTGATTCTTCGATTAATATCCTTCGGTTTGTGTCAGTTCCGAATCGTTGGCCAGCATCGATTGTGAAATTGAGTAGTAAATTTTATGGGATTCCGAAGCATCAAGTGTGGCCACTTCGTTGAAAACGATTCCATCGCCGGTACGCACCAGGTCCCACCAACGTTTGCCTTCACCTACAAATTCTTTCATCCGTTCGTTCAAAATAGCCTGAGTGTTTTCGGCTTTTGTTCCGCTTGTATATTCATTTCCGGCAAAATTATCGCCATAGGCGCGAGCGCGAATCGCATTTATTTCTGCAGAAGGGTCTTCTCCCAGATGGTTTTTAGCTTCTGCCAGCATCAAAACCACATCGGCATAACGGTAGAGCGGAATATTGTTAAAGCTTTTGCGTGTACCGTCATCACCCACAATTCCCAGAAATTTATTCAGAAGTGCTCCTTTGTAACTGTCGTTTCCTGCCTCGTATGGAATGTGGTTTTCCCCATCGTTGTACAAACGAACGAATGTATTTCGGCGGGCATCATCCGTATCATCCAGTGCAAGCAGCGTTTTATCAGATGGACCAAAACGGCTGGCTCCATTCACCACAAAACCGTTCATGGAATTGCCTTCATCATCATAAAGCTCAGCAAAATCGACCGCTCTTCCTGTGAAAAGATAGTAGAAACCGCTTGCCTGGTCTTCCTGATAGTCAAATGCAAAAATGAACTCGTTATTGAACTCATTGCCCTGACCCCAAAGGTTTTCGTAAGGCACCAGACTGAACCCGGAAACTTGTGAAAGTGCTGATTTGGCCTCGTTGAAATCGGCGTTTCCACCGCCAAGTACTTTACCCGACCACAAATAGGCATCGCCTTTAAGCGCAAGAGTTGCAGCTTTCGACCAGTAGATATTTTTACCCATCCATAAGCTGTTGTCGTTACCAAAATATTCGAGTGATTTGGCAATATCGTCTTTAATTAACTGCATAACCTGCTCTTTGGGCGAACGCGGTTTTTTCAGTTTTTCCAGGTCCACTTCGAGTAAAGGTTCGGTGCTGATTGGCACATCTCCCCAGGCACGTACCATGGTATAATAAACCTGTGCCCTGAGACCATAAACCTGGCCAAGCATGTGGTTTTTTTCGGCTTCACTTTTAAACGGCACATCGGGTGCACTTTTAATGAAATCATTAATGTAGTGCAACAATCCGTAAAAATTGGCCCAGTTGCCAAAATGCACAATAGAGCTGCTGATGTTATTCTCGATTAAATCGATTCCATTGGGAGATTCGATGGTGTTTCCACCCCAAATGTCAGAACGCAGTTCGCCCATTTGCCAAAGCGTGTAGGCATAGTTCCGGTAGCTGGCATAAATACCGGTGTGGGCAGCTTTTGCTGCTTCTTCGGTGTCCCAGAATCCATTGTAAGTCAACTGACTTTCGGGTTGCATATCCAGGTCGCAAGCGCCCAGAAAAGCAACGGCTATTAATAATATGATGTATTTCTTCATAATTCCCAATTTTTAAAAGTTTACGTTTACACCCAAGGTGATTGTGCGCGGCAACGGGAACCTTCCGTAATCAATTCCTTTAGTAAATCCTTTGGAAGGTTCATCAATAGCTTCTTCTGGAGTACTTCCCGAGAATCCGTTAAAATAGGCAAGGTTTGCTCCAGAGACGTAAATCCTCATGTTTTTCACCAGATTATTTACGATTTTTCCGTCAAGATTATAACTAAGTGTCACTTCGCGCAAAGCAAAAAAGTTTCCTTTTTCCCACATCCGTGAACTGCTTTGGTCCAATGAACCCTGGTCGAACCCGGCAGCAAGGTGGTTGCGCTGGCGGTCAACCAATGTAAAAATCGGGATATCGGAATCGGGATTATCAGGCGTCCAGGTATCGGCAATTTCTGCGGGGCCGTTCTGGTTTCCCTGGGTTTGTGCAATTCCCTTCACCCGGCGGCCGTTGATAATATAGTGCCCCAGCGTAAAGTCGGTTTTTACATATAGATTGAAATTTTTGTAACTAAAATCCGATGTGATTCCTCCTGTAAAATCAGGGGTTGTCCTTCCAATCACCACGCGGTCGAGGTAATTGATTACATTGTCGCCGTTCAGGTCTTTCCATATCGCGTCGCCCAAAAAGCGGGTATCTTTTTTGGTAGCGAATTCCACAATGCGGCCTGCATGTTCATCGATATCTGCCTGTGTTTTGTAAACACCGTCGAACACATACGCGGTAATCACATCGTAACCCACACGTTCGCCTTCCTGCAAACCGCCAACATACATTGTTCCGCCGGTTGCCGGGTCGTAAATTTCGGTACCTCCCTGCCTGTTTTTCTCCACTCCATTGTCGGGAAGCTGTTTGGCATAGTTGCGTACACTGTAATAGGTAAGTCCCAGGTTCCAGTTAACGTCGTTTGTTTTCACCACATTCGCATCCACTTCGAGTTCTATACCCCGGTTTTGCAATGTACCGTTGTTGGTTTGAATGGATGAAAATCCGGTCCAGAGCGGCAGGGTTAACCCGGCCAGCTTATCCTGAACGTCACGGATAAAGAAGTCGGAAATCAGACTCACGCGGTTGTCGAACAAGCCAACATCCAGCCCCATGTTCAGGGTAGTTGAGCGTTCCCATCTCAAATCGAGCAGCGGAAGACCATTATTGGCATAACCGGTTTGTGTATCATAAACTGCAGTTTGTCCGTAGCTTCCGAATACTCCAAAGTTGCTCAAAATGTCGATGTTTCCGTTTACACCGTAACTCACCCTCGGTTTCAGTTTGCTCACGATATCGTTCACTTTCGAACGCTGGAAAAAATCTTCGTTGTGAACATTCCAACCGGCAGAAATCCCCGGGAAGAAACCATATTTATTGTTTCCCAAACGCGAGGTACCGTCGTAACGGAAAGTCAGACCAAACAAATATTTATAATCAAAATCGTAGTTGGCCTGTCCAAATAACGAAGCAATTTCATATCCGGTTCTTGAAGAAGAAGGAATGCCGGCAGCTTCGGAACCCACATTCATGGTGTAAATCAAATCGGTTGGCGACAACCTTGTTGCTGCACTGAAAGCAAAATATTTTTCCACGAAGTATTCAGTTCCCACCAATGCCGTTACGTTGTGCACCCCGGCAAATGAATTGCGGTAGTTTAACATGGCCGTTAACTGGTTGCGAAGCGTGCGGGCATGCGATGCTGCAGCACGTCTTTCGGTATTCAGACTACCCGAATTCAGGTAAGCTTTGTTAAACGATTCGTTCGAATTGTTGATGGTAAAATGGCTTCCGCGGGCAGTCAACGTAAAGTTTTTCAAAAAAGTGTAATCAAACTGAACGGAACCCGTAAGTCGTTGTTCAAGATTTGAACGTACAAATTTATCCTGGTAGTAAAGCGGGTTACCAAACCCAACGTATGTTCCAGGGTGATAATCATCCGATAAACTTCCGTCGGGATTATTAAAATAAATGCGCGAAGTAGGCGCCAAACCGGCGGTACGCTGAAACAGGTTGTAATCGGTATCGAAAGGCAAAGCCTGGCTCGAGTGCGCATAAATAATGTTGGAAGAAACCTTCAAAGCATCTGATAATTTGTACGATGCGTTAAATGTTCCGGAATAGCGGTCGAAATCGGAACCAAACACCAACCCTTTATCATCCAGAAATCCGAGGCCGAGATAATACGTTCCTTTGTCGTTTCCGCCATCAAAAGACAAGGTATAATCCTGCGCGTAGCTGTCCTGATAGAACAATTCATTCATCTGGTTCTCCTGAAAAATGAGTGTAGTTCCCGGATTAACCGGGTCTTCCATAGTTTGCCAGCCTTCGTAGTCGAGTAAATAGCGGTTGTCTTCCGATAACACCATAGTTGTATAAAGCGAATTGGTGGTATTGTTTCCTGTTCCGGCAGCATTGGCTCCTGTTAAAAACTGGTTCAGCCATGCGTAGCCCATCACGTCCTGGGCTTGTTTAACTGCAAGCCTGTTAAAATGTACATAATCTCTGGCACCCAGATATTCCATCGGGTCTTCGCGGCGCTGGTTGCTGATAAATTTTGCCCGCAGGCTGACATTCGATGTTCCGGCTTTCCCTTTTTTTGTGGTTACCAGAATTACACCGTTGGCTGCCCGTGCACCATAAATTGCAGTGGATGCGGCATCTTTCAGTACTTCCATCGACTCAATGTCGTCGGCATTTAAGGCGTAAAATGAACCAGGTACCCCGTCAATTAAAATCAGCGGGCTTCCTGTTCCCGAGAAGCTGGTTCCGCCCCGAACCACCATGCTGGGTGTAGAACCCGGCTGACCGGTGGTTTGGGTTACTTTCAAACCGGCAATGGTTCCCTGCAAGGCTGTTGCGGCGTTTGAACGCGGAACGCTTTCCAGGTTTTTGGTGTCCAGTTTCGAAATTGAAGTGGTCATTTCGGCACGCGACTGAGTGCTGTAACCGGTTACCACAATTTCTTCCAGTGCAGTGGTGCTTTCCTCAAGCATCACATTCAACGTAGTGGCGCCATCGAGAAGAACCGCTTTTCTGGAATATCCAATCATGGAAAACTCCAGTTGATTGTTTTCTACCGGAACAGTGATACTGAAATTTCCGTCAAAATCGGAAATGGTTCCCATGGTTGTTCCCGAAATAACAATGGAAACCCCGGGAAGAGGCTCACCGGTGGCAGCATCGGTCACCGTTCCGGTAATGTCTTTTTGGGCAAACACTTGTCCGCTAAGCAGCATCAGTATGACTACCCAGCGAAATTTTAGCATTTTTTGCATCAAATCTTTCATAAGCTACTTTTTTAAATAATTAATTTCTATATTTGCATTAAGTAATACATAATACGCAGCAAATATATTAATTTATTTTTATTTCCAAAATTTTTTAGAAATTTGACGTGATTTTTCAGTTATCATACAACCAGCTAAATATTTTTAAGAATGAATTCACAAGGATCCACCGACCTTTTAAAGACTATTGACAACCGTAGCCTGGTTGACCGGGTAGAAATGAACCTGATTGATTTTTTCATTAAAAAAGACTTTAAACCCGGCGACGTAATTCCCAAAGAAATGGAATTGGCCAGTGCTATGGGCGTTAGCCGTACGGTTGTACGCGAGTCGTTAACCCGGCTAAAAACGTTGGGAATTATTGAGGCGGTGAAACACAAGGGCACCATCATTAAAAACCCCGATCTTTCAGCACTCCTTGCAAAATCGATGATTCCACGGATGCTCGATGACAGTACATTAAAAGATATTTTTGAATTCAGGCTGGTTATTGAAATCGGTATGGCTGATTTGATTTTTCAGCATGTAACCCTGGAAGACATTGCCGAACTGGAGCAAATCATCAACATAGAACCGGAAAAATCAAACGATGTGCTGTTCGATATCGATCATGAAATCAGGTTTCATGGCAAACTTTATGAAATAGCCGGAAACAAAACCCTCAAAAAATTTCAGCAGGTTCTTTTACCGGTGTTTAATTATATGTATGACAGCGGGCTGGTAAACAAACCCATCAAAAAGGTAAAACACATCTCGCACCAGGGCCTGGTGGATGTATTAAAAAATGGCACTCCCGACCAATTTCGCTCAGCCATGCGAAACCATCTGGAGAACCATTTTCAAAGGTTGTATGGATAGAGTGCCTCTATTGCACCATTACCTTTCGGGATTCAACTTTATTCCCAAATACCAGCCGCAAAATATAATGCCCGCTTAAAAAATCCCGTGTATCTATAGTAATACCGCCTGATAATGCAATACCTTCACTGATTTCGGAATAGACAAGTTGTCCGGTAATGGTCCTGATTTCAATCG